>BNJU01002619.1_pt1 | contig 270916 bp, 253 predicted proteins | sample 8539281 | NCBI WGS metagenome assembly BNJU01 (sample SAMD00202456, study PRJDB9452) | human saliva metagenome | isolation source: human saliva | place: Japan
ATCGCCGCCGCCGTCGGCGGGCGTCGGCATGCTCGGCATCCTCGCGACAGCAAGCTTCACTGACATCAACTCCACCACCCCGGTCCTGGCCGTCATGATCGGACGGGCGGTCGGCATCGACCACGCCTCGTTCATCGTCTCGCGGGCGCGCAAAGTACCCGCCGACGGCGTCGATCCGGCCGAGGCCGCTGGGCGGGCCACCGCCACCTCCGAGAGGCCGTCGTTCGCCGGCACCACGGTCATCGCGGCCCTGTGTGGTTTGGACGTGGCCGGCATCAGGTTCCTGACCACGATGGGACTGGCCTCGGCGGCGGTCGTGTGGCATGGCCGTGCTCGTGGCCCTGACGGTCGTTCCTGCTCTCATCGGCCTCCTCGGTCAGCGCCTCGCTCCCCGCGGCGTCGTAGGGCTGCCGACGCCGGTGCGGACGCGGACCGAGGCCGGCTCCGCTGGGTGCGCACGGTGACCCGCGCCGCTGGGTGACCATCGCGCCGTCGTCGTCCTTCTGGGACTGTAGCGCCGTCCCCGTCGCGGCCTGCGCTGGCCCCTGACCGACACGGCTTGCTGAGAAAGGATCGCAGCAGCGCAGGACCACGACGACGTCGCCGCGGCCTACGGAGGAGGGCTACAACCTCCGATCGTCGTGATCGCTGACATCTCATGCCCTCCGGCTCTGTCGCCGCGGTCCAGGGTCTGGCCCGTGACCTCTCCCAGCTCGACGGCGTCGAGGGAGTCTCCCTACCCCAACGAGACGCACCTCGCCTTCGTCCAGCTCCGCCCCGAGAAATCGCAGGCGTCGACCCCTCCACGATGGAGCTCGTGCGCAACATCCGCTCCCCACGCCGGCGATCGCGGGAGAGCCGCCACGGCTCAGCAACGTCATGGTCACCGCGTCGACGCTGTCGCGATCGACGTCGCCGAGGAGCTCAACGCCGCCCTCATCCCCTTCGGCATCGTGGTGGTGGGCCTCTGCTCATCCTCCTCGGTGGTGGTCTTCCGCTCCATCGCCGTTCCTCGTGACCGCGACCCTCGGGTACCTGCTGTCTCTGGGCGCGGGCATGGGCGCGTGGGAGCCGTCTTCGGCTCGCTGGGCTGCCGACCTCGTGGCCGTCTTCTGCGTCGGCGCCGTCATCTCCTTCCTGCGGTCAGTCGTCATGGGAGTCCTGTTCGGGCTGGCCATGGACTACCAGGTCTTCCTCGTTTCACGCATGCGCGAGGAGTGGAGCCGACGGCGTGGCGACGCGACTGATGCGACGCCTGAGGCTCGCCGTGAGGTGGCCGCGGCGGCGGTCGAGACTCGATCCTGCAGGGCAGCGCGAAGCGTCGTGGTCGCGGCGGCCGTCATCATGATCGGCGCTCATAGCCTTCGTCCACACCGACAACGCGTACGTCAAGCTCCATCGCCCTCGGTCACGACCGTCGATCGCCGCTGACGCCTTCCTCGTGCGCATGACCTCATCCCTGCGCTCATGGCGGCGCTGGGAGAGAAGGCCTGGTGGCTGCCGACATGGCTGGACTGGCTGCTCCCCCGTCGTCGACGTCGAGGGAGAGGGCCTGAGCAGGCACTGAGCAGGAGAGGCCGCTGCCGGCCAGTCCGCCCGACCGGTGACGGACAGCTCAGGCGATGAGGGCCGAGGATACTGAGGGCGCCGCGGACGCTCGAGGACAGGCAGCGCTGTCGTCCTGAGTCCGCGCTCGCGGGTCTGGCGAGGGCGGGTCAGGTGATTGCCGCCGGCCTGCCTTGCCGGGGATCATTGCGGCCGCGTGCGTGTCCTTCCGGCCGGGGCGTTCGACGCCGTCGGGGACAGGAATACGGTCCCCGCACGCGCAGGGGTGTCCCCGGTGATGCGGGAGCAGTCCCCGTGGTGCGCGGATGTCTCGGTGGTGCGGGTCGCGGCCACGGCCTCGACGCCCTACTGACCCGCGCCCCTCGTCGTCCCGTCGTAGTGGCGGTGACGGCCGCGGCCGGCTGATGGCAGTGCCCGGCGCGACTGGTCGCGGCGCAGCAGGAAGTTCCCCAGCCGGATCGGCCAGCCACGTGGTTGATCCGCGGCCAGCACAGCATGACGTAGTCGACCGCGTCGTCCACCTCCAGGCGCCGCGTCGAGCTGCCGACCCGCACCCACAGCGTCGCTCCGTCGCGCCCCTTTTGGCCGGCTTGAGGTAGACCGGCGCGGCGGATGGGGCGTCACCGGCACACCTCGCGGTCCCGTCCGGGTGGCGCGAAGTCCACCTGCGGCAGCGCCGCCGCATTCGTGCCCATGCGCGTGCGCCATGCCGCGCAGCCACAGCCGAGCGGTCGGCGTCGGCTGCTTGAGGTCGCGTGGTCGGGGGCCGAGCCCGATGAGGTTGCCGCCGTCATCGACGCCGAGCAGGAGCGTGCCGCCCGCGGAGTTCATGACGCCGCCACCGTCTCTGGCGCACGATCTCCTCCATGGCCTCGTCGCGCTTGTCCGTGCGCAGGTTCCAGCGCGCCGAGGACTTGAACTCCAGGCGGTCGGACTCGCCTCATCTGGGCGACCTCCGCGATCGGCAGCAGCGTGTGCGATGGTGCTGGATGCGCGCCAGCACCGCGGAGGTCGCCACCAGCACCACGACCGCCACGCCGCAGGAGTGTCGCCAGCATCTTGAACGAGAACAGGTCGCCCTCGTCGAAGATCCACCCCGCCAGCAGCAGCCCCAGCCACAGGCCGACAAGCGCGATGAGCGTGCTGCACGCGTCCGACACGGGTGGCCTCGCCCGCGCAGCAGGAACCGCGTCAGCCCGCCCCACGAGGTAGGACAGCAGGAGCAGCAGCGGCTGGGCGATGACCCACCAGATGAGGATGGGGTTGGCAGGGTTGGTGATGGTGACGTGTCTCGATGCTCTCCACGTGCGTCAGGTTCTCTTTCGTCTCTGAAAGCTCGCGGCGCGGCACGGGGTGAGCGGCTGAGTGCGATTCAGGATGCGGTTGGTGCCGGTGCCGAGTGCGGAGCGGGCCCGACGTCGGAGCCCGCGACGGCGCGCCGTCCTCTCCCACGACCGTGCCAGGCCCGGTGTTGCAGACTCGTGAGGACTGTCCGCTGCCTCGATTCCCTGGTCGTCAGTGGTCCGTGGTCTCGGTGGCGCCTGGTTGTGGCGGTTCCTCTCCGCCGACGCGGGGACATTCTGCGCGGCTGGGTGCGCCGTCAGCTTCCAGTCAGGGGCATTCTGACGCCGTCGAGACAGTAATCCCGTCCCCGCACCGCGCAGAGATGTCCCCGCGCTGGCGGGACAGGCCAGGCGGCTGCGTCAGGCCGCGACCTGCGTCCACTCGTCGCGGGCGCAGGAGGAAGTCGCACCGCTCTCCTGGGCGGCGGCCAGCGAGTGGTTCGCCCCCAGCCGCACTGGACTCGTTGGCCGCCGGCACCTCCTGAGCAGTGAGGATGTCGCGGAAGGTCGCCTCCAGCAGTGGCAGGAACTCCTCGGTCTCCACCCCAGCATGAGGGCGTAGAAGCCGGTCTGGCAGCCCAGGGGGAGAAGTCGATGAGCTGGTCGGTGGTTGCGCATGAGCTCGGCGCTCAGGTGCTCGATGGAGTGCACGGCCTCCATCTCCAGGTGCGCGCGGTTGGGCTGGCAGAAGCGCACGTCGTACTGACGAGCACGTCCTCGCCGGCAGTTCCTTGCGGTCGGCCACGCGCACGTAGGGCGCGGCCACCTTGGTGTGGTCCAGGTTGAAGGACTCGACGTTCATCCTCGGCGTGCTCTGCTGGCTCGTCCTCGCTCATGCGGCTCAGCCTACGGGCGGTCACGAGGCAGGATGGGCCATGACTCACTGGCGCGCATCGTCACGGGGCCCGACGCCGCCCCCACCCTGGTCCTGCTCCACGGCATCACCGATCCGCGGTCTCCCTGGCCGAGGCCATCGACCACTGGGTGGGCCGCGGCTACCGGGTCGTGAGCCGACGCCTGCGGGCACGGGCCTGTCCCCGCGGTGGAGCCGGCCCAGCTGAGTGGGCCGGGAGGTCCGTGGAGGACCTCATCGCCGTCCTGGAGGAGTTGAGGCCGCCTCGCGCGGCCGGGCCGCCCTGGCCCGCCGACGCCGCCCGCCCGGTCGTCATCGGTCACTGATGGGCGCGGCCACCGCCATGGTGGCCGCCGTCCGCCGCCCCTGACCTGCTCTGCGGCGTCGTCCTGGAGGACCCGGCCCGCTTCGGCACCCGCAGCCCGCACGAGCTCCTGGCCTCGCGGCGCCGCCCGGGAGCGGGCCCGCGCCGCCGAGGTGGCTGGACCTGCCGGCCGCCGTCGGCCGCGCCCTGGAGACCATGCCCGACGCCGAGGCCCTCCCGGGTGTGGGCCTCCCAGCGCACCGACCCGGGCCTGCTGCCCGACCGGCGTCGTCACCCCGAGGTCCCTGGGACGAGGCCATGGCCGCTCCTCGAGGTCCCCGCCCGCTGCTCACCGGGCGACCGGCCCGGCAGCGCCCGCGTGGGCAGCGGAGGACTGGCCGCCGCCGCCCGCAACCCCGCATCACCCCGGTTCTCGTGCCCGCCGGCCACCAGGTGCGCCGCAGCGACCCGCAGGCTTTCTACCGCGCCGTCGACACCTGGCTGGCGGAGGTCCCGCCGGTGGCTGACGGGCCGCAGATCGCCGAGGCGACCAGGTAAGCGGGCGCCACCCGGCCGCCGGACCGCAACCGACGCGGAACGCCGTCGCCGCGCCGTCGCGCCACTACCGGGCCGTCGCCGCGACCGCGGAAAGGGGAGAGCTCCCACGGCGCGTACAGGCCTCGTCGGGAGCGCAGTGCGCCGCCCGTCCGTGGGAGGATGCGCCCATGGCGCTGTGTCGGAAAAAGCTCGGAAGGCCGCTGTCCCCTCCCCGGGGAGCGCATGCGGGAGACCATCGCCCATCTCCTGGCGGCACTGACCATTGGCGCGGTGGGGCTCTCACCTCATCCAGGACCTTCGCCCTGGCCTTCTTCGCCCCTCACCCCGTGGTGACGGTCCGGCCGCTGGTAACCTGGATGACGCGCCACCGGTGCCGCGCGTGGTCGCGGCGACGGCGGCGATCGCGCTCATCTTCGCCTTCGTCGTCCTGCTGTTCGCGGCCCCTGGCCGTCGCCGTCGCCCAACTCGTCGACACCTGCCGCAGTACGCAGGTTCCAGGCGATCTGGGAAGGTGAGACTCCAGCTCAACGGCATGGGGGTCGACCAGCCGCGGTGCTCAAGCAGGTCACCAACGTCCTGGACACCTCCCAGCCGTCACGGTGGCTCAGTCGGTCCTGGGGACGCTGACCTCGGCCAGCGCGATGATGGCGTCATGTCGATGGTGGTCGTCTTCTCATGTTCGACACCGCCAAGATCGAGATCCGCACCGCGGCCCTCGGGCGTCCTCAAACCGGGCATGGCCTGGCCCTGGTGTGTCCTTCTGTGAGGCGGTGCGCTCCTACTGGATGGTCTCGACGGTCTCGGTCTCATCGTGCCGTTATCAACGCGGTCACCCGTGGTACCTGGAACGTGCCGATGGCCCATCACCTGGGGCGTGTCTCTTCATCACCAACTACATCCCGAATATCGGCTTCGTCCTGCGTGGTGCCGCCGGCGATCCTGGGGCTGGTGGACTCCGGCCCCGGACGGCGCTGTGGGTGGTGCTGTCCTACAGGCGGCCAACTTCGTCATACCAGTCCCTCATCCAGCCCAAGTTCACTGGGGACGCGGTGGGGCTCAACACGACGACGACCTTCCGTGCCTGCTGTTCTGGTCCACCGTCACCGGTGCGTTAGGGACGATCTTGGCGGTGCCGCTGACCCTGTTCGTCAAGGCCCTCCTCATCGACTCCGACCCGCGCTCGCGCTGGTGGGGATCTTCCTGTCCGCCGGCGACTCGCCCGTGCAGCGACCCCGATGAGCTTTCGACCAGGGCGTACTCGACCAGCTCGACCTCGACGGCGACGGCGTCGGCGAGGCCGATCCCGACTACGGCCGGGCCGTCGTCGAGAAGCACGCCGAGGTCATCAAGGAGCGTGAGAGTAGTGGCCGCATGTCGCCGCGCACGCCGACGGTGGTGGGACGGTACGACGTGACGATCGACGGGGTCTCGCACCCGCGGACTCGAGCCGGGCCACGAAGGACTGAGCTCAGGCCTGCGCCCGGCGCACTGATGGTCGCAGGGCGAGCCTGGCGCTCAGGGAATCGGCGACTGCGTCTCGCCTCGAGAACGCACTTTCTCCTCCAGATCACTGAGGTCCGTCCCAGTCATCTGGAGGAGAACGCAGTCCCGTGCAGAAAGTACGTCTCGACGACGTGGCTTCCGCCCGTCTCGACGTGTCCGGCGCCGGAGCCCTCCGTTCAGCCTCGGCGCGGCCGGACGGCTCCGGACGGCTCCCGACCGACGCCCCGCGGCCCTCAGGGCTGGCGGGCCAGGTCCGCGGCGCTACGAGCCCGGCCTCCTGACCGCCCCTCGGCCAGGACCACCGATGGCGGGCGGTGGGTGCCGGCCGTGAGGTTCAGCGAAGGCTCGCGCGTGGGGCGAGCAGGATGTCGCCGGCCCCGCCAGGCCGCCGGCGATGACGATGACCTCGGGGTCCAGCAGCGCACATGTCGGCCAGCCCCACCCCAGCCAGTGGGTGAGTAGCTCCGTAGCACTCCAGGGCGGCCGGGTCCTCGCGGGCTCGCGGCGGTGACGGCCTTGCCGGAGATGTGCTCCGGGTTGCCGCCGAGCTCGATGATGCGGGCCGCGTAGCGGAGGCGGAACTGCGCAGCTCCCAGGCGTTGACGTGCCCAGGCGCCGTGCCGGCGCTGTGAGCGCTCCAGGCACCCGCGCAGGCCGCACCCGCAGGGGCGGCCGCCGGGAACGACGTTGAGGTGCCCGATCTCCCCGCCGAATCCGGCCGCCCCGCGCAGGAGGTGGCCGTCGACGATGATGGCCCCGGCCACGCCGGTGCCGATGCCACGATGAGGGCGTTGCGCTTGCCGCGGGCCGCCCCGAAGCGGGCCTCGGCCCACCCTGAAGGCATTGGCGTCGTCTTCGACGACGACGGCAGGCCCACGCCCTCGGAGACGACGTCGCCGATCCGCATCCCGGTCCACGTCAGGTTGGTGCCGTGCGCCATCGTGTTGCGGTCGGAGGACGAAGCCCGCCGCCCCGATGCCCACGGTCAGGCACGTCGAAGTCCTCCCGCAGCCGGCGCACCACCGTCGTGATCGTGTCAATGATCGCCTGGCGGTCGGCGGCGGGGGAGTCGCGCCGAATCGTCTGAAGAACCTTCCCCTCGTCGTCGACGACGCCGGCCGCGATCTTCGTTCCGCCGACATCCACCCCGATGCTCAGTGCCATGCTGCGCTCCTTGGTGAAACGACCACTGCTGTTGACGTCTGCTGCGTCGTTGCTCGTCAGACGATCACGGGATAAGTGGTGGAAGACATGTCTCCCGGCTCGCCCATGGGGCGAGCTCGGGGAGCAGGCCCCGGGTGGTGGGCGGCGGGCGCCGAGGGCGCTGTCGGCGTTCGCCGCGTCGCGCCGACGCCGGTGCCGCGGGGGCTCGTCGGCTCGCGGGTCGGTAGCGCCCTGGGCCCTCCTTGGCCTTGGCGGCCTGGCTCTTGACGACGGCCGTCATGTAGTCGGCGTCCTTGTACCCGTTGATGTAGGTCTCGCCCACGATCGCGAACGGGGTTCCCTGAATGCCGATGGAGTGGACGTGGTTGGTGGACTCGGAGACGGCCTTGACGGTCTCGGCGGCGGTCATGTCGAGCGTGAACTTCGACAGGTCTGCCACCCCGGCCTTCTTGGCGAAGTCGACCAGGAGTCTCGGTGTAGGCCGGTGGCCCCTTGGGGTCGGCGGCGGCGTAGACGGCGTCGTGGAACCCCAGAACTTTCCCTGCTTGGCGGCGGCTCGCCCGGCCTGGGCGGCCGGGGCGAGGTCTCGCTGATCTGGGCCAGGTCGCGCCACTCGATGCGCAGCGTGCCCTCCTTCACCAGCTTGTTCAGCTGGGCTCGACGTTCCGGGCGAACTGCAGAAGGGGCAGGCGAAGTCGGAGTAGATGACCATGACGACGGCGCGTCGACCTTGCCCTGGCCCGGCCGTCGGCCGGGTCGCGGTGATCCCGGAGTGGATGAGCTCGAGGGTCTGCTGGTCGGCGACCGGCGGGGCCGGCATGGCTCCGGGGACCGCGGCGGCCGAATCGGAGGAGGAGGCGGGCGCCTGGCCGGCGGCGGCGGCTTGATGGCGCGCGGGAGGCGACGTTCTGCAGCAGCACTGGCGGCGAGGACGGCCAGGATGACGGCGATGACCACGAGGGTGATGACCGTGGCGGTTGGTCTTCGACTGCGTCTGCGTCGGCGTCGAAGAAGCGGCCGAACACCATGGCAGCGAGTCTGTCAGAGGAGACAGGCCTCGCAATACGCCTGATATGGCTGATGGGAGCACAGTTCGTCACAGCCGTCTCAGGCCGATCTCGGCAGTGCCCGCCAACTCACGGGGCGCTCACGAGCCGCTTACGGCGCGCTCACGAAGGTCACCGAAAATCATCGGCCCCGGAGGCGCCGTCGTCCATCCTCGACTCCACACACTCTCGACCGAATCTTCATATTCGACCCGGAGCCGCGTCGTTTGTGAAGTTTTGGTCGAAGTGAGGCGGGGTCCCGGCCGGGCGGCGCTCTAACGCAGGCTGCGCCGGCAGCCAGCCGAGTCCGACGGCGCCCAGCGTCGCCGCCGTCATGAGGGTCGCGTGCGCCAGGGCCGGTCCCACCGCCCGGCAGCAGGCGCGCTCCCTCGACGCAGGCCGTGGAGAAGGTCGAGCACCCGCCCAGAAGCCGGTCCCAGGACGGTGAGCGCGGTGGCGGCCCAGGTCCCCGGAGTGCGGCGGGCCTGCCGCCCGGCCCACGAGCAGGCCCATGCAGGAGGCAGGCGGTCACGTTGACGACGACCGGTGCCCCACGGCATCCGCAGCATCCGCGACATCCAGGGCGCCCGCACCGTGAACGACGCGCTGCGGGCGTCCCGCCGCAGCCTCCTGGGCGACTGGCTGCTGAGGTGGCTGACTGAGGTGTCCACGCCCCAGCGGCAGGCTCGCCCCTCATCCCTGCCGGCCAGGTGCCAGGGGGAGCCAGTCGGCGAGCCAGGTCCCCAGCCCGGCGGCGGCCCCGCTCATGATCCTCGGAGGGGTCGCTGCCTCGCTCGGCCGCATCTGCCCATGTGCCCTGCCCGTGACCCGGGCGGCGCAGACGGTCGGCCAGCCACAGCCCGAGCCCGGCCGCCACCAGCCTGGCCACCATCGACCCCACCAGGTAGGCGGCGCCGAGGACCGGTGGCTGCCGTCCCCACCGGAGGTCAGGAGCCGGTGGCTCTCCAGGATGAAGGTCGAGGTGTCGTCAGCCCGCCCAGGACCCCGTGCCCAGGGCCAGTCGCAGGCGGGGGCGGGCCTTCGCCGAGCGCCCCGAGCAGCAGCCCCAGGCGAGGGCCCCGACGACGTTGAGGGCCAGGGTCGGACTGCGGTGCTCGGGAGGCGGGCCAGGCCTGCTCCAGGCCGCGCGCACCAGCGTGCCCGCGCATCCGCCTGCGGCGACCAGGCCAGGGCAGGCGGCCACGGATGGGGTCCGCCCGGCCGCTGAGGGGAGGTGGCTACGGGACGGGCGAGGGAGCGTGAGCCACGGACTGGGGCCCGCCCGGGCTGCTGGCGGCATGGCGGGCCGAGTCGGGGCGCTGCCGTGGGGGAGTCTGCGGCGGCTCCCGAGGGAGCCGGCTGCCGAGACGTTCGGCCGAGCCGGGTCAGTCCCGCCCAGCGGCTCAGTCGGCCCGGTCCCCGGGCGGGCGACGGCCCCTCGGCGCGAATCGCCCCCGGCCTCGGAGGCGCCGCGGTCTCGGCGCCGGCGCCGTCGGCTCATGCCATTGCGCTTGGCGATCTGGTAGTTGTCCTTGTTGTAGATGAGGGTGTAGTGGCCCCCTGCTTGAGTGCTTTGCCCCAGGCGGCGCATCGCTACTGCCCCACTGGTTGGCGCTGGTCGGGGTCATGACGATGTATCCTAGCTCGGGCCGCTCGTGCCCGCCCAGGAGACCTCGGCCCGGGGCACCAGGTAGGCCAGCAGCGACAGGTCGGTGACCACCGTGGCCCCTCAGATCGTGCGATGACCTCGTGGGCGACGGCCACCCGATGCGTCTCGGTTCTCTCGCCTCGTCGCTCTGCTTGGCCTCGGCGGCGAGCGGTCGAAGTTCTTGTTGGTGGCCTGCCACAGCGGGAGGTAGGGGGCGGTCAGCACCCCGGTGGCCACCGCGGTGAGGATGCTCATGGCCACCACGAAGCGGTGCCGCATCGGCACCGTGAGCCAGGTGGGGAAGGCGGTCGGCCGCCGGCGCGGCCGTCGACGTCGGACTCTGCCGGCGGTGCCTGCTCTGCCTCTCCGGTGGCCCCGGCGGCCGGGCGGCGCGCGAGCGCCCCATGACCGCTCGGCCATCGACCCCACCCGCCTGACGGGGTGGTCGGCCACGTAGGAGCCGTGCGCCCGGCGCCGGGCGACGACGTCGAGCAGCGCCCCCAGCGCGATGGGCGAGGGTGGCGTTGAGTAGCCAGTTGTCCCACACCCAGTAGAACTCCACCGACCCCAGGAACCGCCACGCCAGCGTCGGCAGCACCACGAGCAGCCACGGCGAGGTGACCTCGACGATTCCGCTGGTGAGGATCAGCACGACGACCACCGTGGCCTTCTGGGTCAGGGCGTCGGGTGAGGTGGCTGGTCTCTGTGAGCTCAGGCCGTAGTCCCACACCCCGTTGATGTTGAAGGCCGGCAGGAACACCTGATCGCGAAGAGGAAGGCCGCGATCCCGCCGACGATCATGCCCACGCCCAGGCGCAGCCCCGACGCCGGTTGCGGGCGGCACGTCCTGGGCGCTTCCAGCGAGTTCCCAGCATCCCCAGCGGTGTCGAGGTCGTCGGCCCGACGGCCACCGGGCCGGATGACCGTGCACGTGCGGTACCAGGCCGGACCGCTGAGGTGAGGATGACGGCTACCCGATCATGAGCACCGTCAGCCCCATGTCCTCCTTGACCAGGACCAGGGGCACTGACCAGGCCGTCACCGCCCCCAGCGCCGCTCCACGAAGGCCACCGAGGCGTAGGCCAGCAGCGGCATCGCGAAGGCGATCTCGTGGAACTGCGCCGCCACCGCCCCCGCATCCCCCGAGACAGGACGTAGACGAGCCCCAGCCCACCGGCCACCCACTGATTCGTCAGGCGGCTGGCCAGGCGGTCAGCGGCCAGGCCGAGAACGCCAGCAGCAGGTCCCTGGAGTGATGAGCAGGCTCAGGGCGTGGGAAAGAGCCGCCAGATCGGCCCCAGCAGAATGAGGATCGGGTGAAGTGGTCACCCAGGAGGTTGTATCCGTCACCCTGACCGGCACGATCGGGGTCTGGAAGTGGCGTAGGCCTTGGCCAGCCGGAGAAGATCGCCAGGTCCCAGCTGGGCACCGGTCATCGTCTCCCACTGGACGATCGAGTAGTAGATCATCACCCAGGCGCCGATGACGACGACGATCGCAGCCGGAATCGAGTGGCGGATCTGCCCTCGGAGGTTCACGGCGCCGAGCCCACCCGTGTGAATCGTGGATGAACCTGGTAGCGCTAGGCTCGTGGCGTCACCCACGATCAGGAGACGAGATGCCCTCACGCCGCCGCCCGCCGATTCCACCTCGGCGGCCGAGTCCTCGCCGCCTCAGCGGCCTGACCTCGACCAGATGGTGGACCACGACGCCGAGCCCCAGCTCCAGCGCCACCTCACCAACCGCCACGTCCATCCAGCTCATCGCCATCGGCGGGGCCATCGGAACCGGGCTGTTCAGGCGTCGGGAAGACGATCTCCTGGCCGGGGCCCCGGTGTGTCCTCGTCTACGCGGTCATCGGCGCCATCCTCTTCCTGGTCATGCGGGCCCTGGGCGAGGTGCTGCTGTCCAACCCTGTCCTACAAGTCCTTTCGCCGACGTCGCCCACGACCTCATCGGGCCGTGGGCGGCTTCTTCGTGGGCTGGACCCACCACGTGTGCTGGCTGGTGACGGCCGTGGCCGAGGTCATCGTCATCACCGGCTACGTGAGGTTCTGGTAGCCAGACCTGGCCTCTGTGGATCACGCCGGTGGTGACCGTGATCCTGTTGTTCAGCCTCAACCCTCGCCACCGTCAAGGCCTTCGGGGAGATCGAGTTCTGGTTCTCCATCATCAAGATCGTGGCCATCATGGCGCTCGTCGTCGTCGGTGTCCCTCATGGTGCTGCGCGGGTTCACGGCGCCCAACGGCGCCCACGCCCAGTTCTCCAACATCTGGAGCGGCGGGCTCTTCCCCAACGGTGCTGAGCGGGTTCTTCGGGGCCTTCCAGATCGCCATCTTCGCCTTCGTGGGCACCGAGCTCGTGGGGGACCGCGGCCGCCGAGGCCAGGGACCCGGAGGTCACCCTGCCCCGGGCCATCAACGCCATCCCGGTGCGCATCGTCCCTGTTCTACCTGGGGCGCTCGCGCCATCATGCCGTCACCCCGTGGCAGGAGATCAACCCCGAGGCAAGCCCCTTCGTGTCCATGTTCGTTCTGGCGGGGCTCGGCGTGGCCGCCAGCGTCGTCAACTTCGTGGTGCTCACGGCCGCGGCGTCGTCGGCCAACCCGGGGTCTACTCCACCTCCCGGATGCTCTTCGGCCTGTCCTGGGCGGACAACGCCCCCACGTCTTCCGCAAGCTGACGGCCCGTTCGGATGCCGGGTGTCCCTGGCCGTCACCTGCGCCAGTCTGCTCACCTCGATCCCGCTGTTCTCACACCTCCAAGTCCATCATCGCGGCCTTCACAGACGGTGACCACGGTGGCCAGCGTCCTGTTCATCCTCGTGTGGTGCGTCATCGTCGTGAGCTACCTGCAGGTTCCCTCACCCTGCGGCCCGAGCTCACCGCGCCAGCACCTTCCGCCTGCCCGGTGAGCGTGGGGCGGCCTGGCTGTGCCTGGGCCTTCGCCTTCGTCATCTGGACCTCACCAGGCCCACGACACTCGCATCGCGGTCTCGCCTCGCCCCCTGTGGCTGGTGGTGCTGGGCGTGGCCTGGCTCGTCCACAGCAGCCGGCTCGCCAGGCAGCAGGAGCTCCAGTCGAGTGCCGGTGGCTGGGGTCAGCGACACCGGAGCTGCCGGTACGGGCCGACGTCGTCGGCCTGCCTGGAGGAGCTGCTCGCCTGCGGGTGGCTGGTGGTCCGTCAGGCGGCCGCCTTCGCCCTGGACCCGGGTGAGGAGCTGCGCATCGAGGCTAAGGCTCACCGCAACGACCTGGTCACCCAGGTCGATCGCGGCGTCGAGGAGCGCATCGCCGGCCACCTGAGGCCACGGGCGTCCCCATCCACGGTGAGGAGGCGCACCGCGTCGAGGACTTCGAGACCTACCGCGGGCGGGCCTGGGTGCTCGACCCCATCGACGGGACCCTCAACTACGTGGCCACCCACCGCGACCGGGCCATCTCCTGGCCCTGGTCGACGACGGCGTGCCCACGCTCGCCGTCCTCGCCGACCCCGTGGCGGCCGGCTCTCACACGGCCATCCGCGGGCGGGGCGCATGGGCAGCCGCTTGGCGGGGGTCGGCGGGCACCGACGACGTGGCGCCGCGGGCCCTGGAGCGGCTGGAGGACCCTGCCCTGAGCGAGGGCATGCTCATCGCCCACTACCAGCTCACGCAGGACGCGGGCATCGGCCAGGCCATCGAGGCCTCGCGCGGCATGCGCTGCTACGGGCGGCCGCCCTGGAGATGGCGGAGGTGGCGCGGGCGGCGCGGTCGTCACGCCCAGCCGCGGCTCCAGCCCTGGGACGTCGCGGCCGGTGCGCGTCGCACCGAGACCGGCGCGGTCCTGACCTGGATGGACGGAGCGCCCTTCGACGTGCGCCGCGCCGGTTCTGCTCGTGGGCACCCCGACCGCCCACGCCGAGGTGCTGGGGCACCTGCGCGCCGTCGGGGCCTGAGGCTCGCCGGCGGGCCAGGCGCCCGCCTTCGTGCGGTCGAGCTGCGCCTCGAGATCGAGGGTTCAAGGGCGTGCGACCGCGCGACCTACCCCTACGACCGCGCGGTCGTGCAGCCGGGTGAGCGCTACGCACAGGTGGTCGCCCCTGGTGTTAATCTGTGTGGCGGTCGTTTAGGTCTGGGGTGCGTGCCGCCACCCGGGAACCCCTCGCGAAAGGTGCGCCGTGAGGCAGACACTCGTCTTTGCTGCTGATCTGCACCGCCAGCTTTCATGAACGTCCTGGACGTCACGGTCGTCTCCGTCGCGCTGCCCGACATGGGGGCCGCACTGGGGGCGTCGCTGAGCGAGCTCCAGTGGGTCGTCAACGCCACACCCCTGCCGCTGGGGACACTTTTCATGTCGGCGGCGACGCTGAGCGGGTCGGTGGGGCGGCTGCGCTCTTCCGCTGGGGCGTTGTCCTGTTCACGGCCGGCTCCCTGGTCTGCGCGCTGGCGCCGTCGGTCGGTGTCCTGGACCGGAGCCGCTTCATTCAGGGGTCGGTGGCGATCTTCCTGGGCGTCGGCGTCCCCTACGATCTCGGACCGCTACTAGGCCGGCCCGCCCGGGCGCGGGCGATCGGTGTCTACGGCGCGGTCTCCGGTGCGGCGATCGCCCTGGGACCCGACTCTCGGCGGAGGGCTCGTGCCGATGGCGGGCTGGCGCTCGATCTTCTGGGTCAACGTCCCGGTGGGCCTGGCGGTCTGGCTCGGATCGCGCTGTTCCCGAGGTCGGCGCGGACCGGGGCGGCGCTGCGGGCAAGGCGGCATCCAGGAAGGTCGACTGGCCGGGCACGGTGCTGTGCGTCGCCACGACGGGGGCGCTCACGCTGGCGCTCCTCCAGGGCAACACGTGGGGATGGGCCTCGCCCGCGATCGTCTCCCCTGCTGGCCGGCTCGGCGGTGCTGCTCGCCGCGTTCTGCCTCGTCGAGACGATCGGCCAGCCCCATGGTCGACGTCTCGATCCTCACCGAACCCACCTATGCCGGGCAGCGTCCTGGTCGGCTTCGTCATCCAGGCGGCCCTCATGGCCCGATGGCCTTCCTGTCCCTGTACGCGCAGAACATCTACCGGCTCACCCCTGCCCAGACCGGACTGTGCTTCCTGCCCTTCAGCGCCTCCGCCCTCATCGTGGCCGCCACCTGCGGGGAGCGGTCAGACGCCACGGAGCCAGGGCGAGCCTGCTGGGAATCTGCTGGGCGGCGTCATCGGCTCCTGCCTGCTCATGCTCCCTGCGCGATCGAGTACCTGGCTGGTCCTCATCCCCGGGCCTCGTCCTGGCGGGGCCGCCACCGGGGCCACCGGGACGATCGTCAACCAGCTGGCGGTCTCCTCGGCCGATGAGGACACCGGGGATGACTCAGGATTCTCCGCCTCGGCTCGGCAGCTCGGCATCGTCATGGGGGTCGCGGTCATGGTGTGAGCGACGAGCGCGTCATCCGGAGCGTGATGACGATGGCCCCTGCAGATCGGTGTCCTGGGCGGGACCGCGGATCGGGGAGCGTCTCATCTCCTGGTGGCCTCCGGCAAGGGGCTGCGGGCCCTGGACGGCTGGCCCACCGCCATGACGGCTGACATGCGCTCCCACCTGGCACCGCTGGTCCGCTCCGCCACGGATGCGGGCTCAGCGTCAGCCTGGGGGTGGGGGCCGCGGTGATGCTCGCCGTCGCGATCCACCTGGCCCCTGATCGTCCCCGGACGGCGCCAGAAGAGCGAGGTCTCGCACCTGTTTCGCCCTCGTGATCGTGCTCCCGCGCTGTCGAGGGTTGACGCCGCGAGAGGGTTCAGGTACGACCGCGTGACTCACCTACGAACACGCCGGGCATATGGGGGACACAGGTGGCCTTCGTAAGATGCCGCGCATGACAAGAACACTAAGGCGGCGTCCCGGTCGATTCAGGGCGCGCCAGCGCGGCGCAGACGTCCGCGCAGTCCTCGATGACAGGCGGCGCACCGCGCCGTCGTCGCACGGGCATCAGTGCCCTGGCGGTCCTCGTCGGCGGGTGCCTGAGCGCATGCGGGACGGGACTGTCCGCCGCAGCGGGCGGCCTCGGCCACCGTCCCGGGCCCGATTCCTCCGGCCTGGAGTCCTTCACCGCCAGGCCGCCAACTGTACCCCTGCGCCGCCACCGACGGCGTGGAGAAGGCCTCCGAGAAGACCGCCCAGGCGAGCGTCTCCACGACGGCCGCCACGGCCTCGGCGCAGGCCACCGCCACCCGAGCGCCGACGGCGACCGGCGCGACTGGACGGCCGGCTCCTCCGAGGAGGAGACCGACACGGCCACCTTCAGCTGCGCCGTCATCACCGTCCCCTGACTACGCCAACCCCAAGGGCGAGACCATCTCGATCGCCGTGAAGAAGCGCGCCGCCACCGGTGGCCACGCCCAGGGCGCCCTGTTCATCAACCCGGTGGTCCCGGCGACCTGTGTCCTTCGCCGAGCGGGCGAGCAACGCCTTCAGCCCTGATCTGCCGAGGCTCACGACATCATCGGCTTCGACCCGCGCGGGTCGGCTCCTCCACGGCCATCACCTGCTCCAGCGACGACGACTCATCCTCCGGCACCGCTGAGCCCTCCGCCTCGGCTGGGGCCACGGCTCGCCGTCGGCCTCGGGCACGCCGTCGGCAGGTACTGAGCCCTCCGTCGAGGCCTCCGCCGGGACCGCCTCGGGCGGCGACTCCTACGAGAGTGGGCGGAGTCGACCCGGCAGTCCTTCCAGAGCTGACCGAGCAGTGTCGCCAACACCGAGCCCGCCGCCCTGCTCGACCATCGTCGACACCGTCTCCGCAGCCCGGGACTCGACATCCTGCGGGCGCTGGCCGGCCAGGAGAAGCTGAACTACCTGGGCTCTCCTACGGCACCTACCTCGCCCGTCTACGCCGAGACCTTCCCCGGCAACACGGGGGCGCATGGTGCTCGACGGCGCTATCGACCCCTCCCCTGTCCCTCGCCGAGCAGGGACTGGGGCAGGCCAAGGGTTTCGAGCAGGCGCTGCGCACCTACGTGGACTCACTGCCAGAACTCCACCGGCTGCCCGCCGAGCGGGGGCACCCGACGCCGGAGTCCAGCAGATCCGCGACCTCATCACCTCCGCCAACAGCACGCCCCTGGCGACCGAGACCCGAACCGCACCGTGACCGGCGCGACATCGTCACCGCCCCGAGCGAGCACCCCACACCACCGAGCAGAACTGGGAGCCCCTGAACAAGGCCCCTCGACCAGGCCATCAACCACCGGCGACGGCTCGCCTTCGTGGCCTGAGGAGCAGGGACACCTCCTCGAAGAATGACGGCGGCGGCCTTCCAGGCCGTCACCCGCCTGACTACCCGGTGGAGGGCGACAAGACGACCTGGGCCGCGCAGTACGAGCAGGCCCAGCGCGAGGCCCCGATCTTCGGGAACACCGCGGTCGGCATGGACCTGGTGTGCAGCGTGTGGGGCACAACGGGACCCGCAAGCCCACGCAGATCCATCGCCCGCGGGCGGCGCCGATCCTCGTGGTGGGGAAACCACCGGGGACCCGGCCACCCCGTACGCCTGGTCGGAAGTCCCTGGCCGAGCAGCTCGACTCCGGCCAGCTGCTGACCTGGGAGGGCAATGGGCACACCGCCTACGGCGGCGACGCCTCTGCGTCAACGACGCCGTCGACGCCTACCTGATCTCCGGCACCATGCCCAAGAAGGGCTCTGACCTGCCACGGCAACGAGCAGCGCGTCGTCAACGAGTCAGCGGGCGGGCTGAGTGCACTCGGCCCGCCCGCTCACGTCACCGAGGGTGTGCGTTCGACGACCGGGGCTGGCAGGGGCGACCTGCCGGGAGGAAACGCGCGGCGGCTCAGGCGGCGGGGGCGATCTGGGTGAAGTCCTCCTTGCCCTGGTTGTCAGTGATGACGGCGGTGACGGAGACCCGCTCATCGGCGGGCACGGTGGCGGTGGCCTGGGCCCCGGTGAGGATCTCTCGAGCCGTCAGCGCGCTGGATGTACCAGTCGATGTTCACGATCGTGCCGTCGGAGTCGGTGGAGGCCGAGGCGTCCAGGGCCAGCTGGTCGCCGTTGCGGGCAAGGGTGAAGGAACCGGCGGGGCGCGTGTTGTCCACCTGCGCTCTGTGCGGCGGCGGCGCTCCTGCGCGGCGGCCGGCTGCTTTCGCAGGACGCCCATGATGGAGCCGGCGATGGCTTTGTGGCCGGCGGCGTTGGGAGTGGAAGCGTCCGTCGTTGATGGAGGCCGTCGAACCAGGAGGATCGCTTGCCGCCAGCTCGTGTCCGGCGAAGGAACCGGAGGGTCGGCGAACCGGTAGCTGTGGCGCTGGGCCGCAGCCTTGGCGGCGGCGTTGATCTCGTTGGTCTTGGCGTTGATCCAGCGCTGATCCACCTTGGTGACGCCTTCGCAGCGCCCCGGTACCGGAAGGACCTGACCGGCTTCCCTGCGGGGTGAACATGCGCGGCAGCCGACGGCGACGACGGGTTGCGCCCGGGGCGCGGGAGGCGATGTCGGCCACGAGCGTGTCATAGCTGGTGATGCCTGCGCGCGTGGTCTTGCCGGCCAGGGGCGCTGATGGCGCTGTCAACCTGCTCGGAGACCTCCTTGTTGCCGGAGCAGGTGGTGAAGGGCGGCTGGTGATGCACTGGAGAAGAGTGGAGAAGCCGGCGTCGTTGCCGCCGATGGAGAAGGTGACCAGGCTCGTGGAGGCGTTCCAGGTGGTCGAGCTGGGCGGCGTCCTCGGGCTGGTAGAAGTCCTGGGGCGCTTCGCGCAGGCGCCGAGTCGAGTGTCTTGCCGGTCTGGCTCGGCCACCTGGTGGGCGCGCGTCGTGCACCCGCGGCCCGCTTGCACCAGTCATCGTCGCGAGGGCGGTGCCCTGACCCGGAGGCGAGGAGCCGCCCAGGGCCACTGGGTGTTCCCCGGGGGCGGAGGGCGGGTGAGCCGCCGCCGATGGTCCAGGCCAGGGCTGCGACAGAGGCCAGGGTGCTCAGCCGGATGAGGCCGCGACGACGCCTCCGACTGGCCCGGGCTGTTTCATGCAGCGCTGTCGGTGTGGGGAAGAGGGGTGGGTTGAGCATGCCGCCCGGTGAGTCTGTCGGTTGTGTGAAATGATTGAGAATCGAGCGTTTGACTGCGGATGAATGCGTGCGAGAGCAAGCCCTATGCCGATGAGAGGGGTGTCAGGCGGTTTTCACGGAGCGGATGATGACTATCCGGTGCCGGGTGAGAACGGGGTGCGGCTCGGAGTACTGAAAGGTCAAGCGCATGCTGTGACGTTTGATGGCCTCGGCGAGCCAGGCGGGAGTCACGAGGTGAAGGGGTGAGGGTGACCAGTGCCTGGCCTGCCGCATGGTGACGGTCCGCAGTCCGGACGGTCGGCAGTTCTCCGTGATGAGGCAGCCATCGGGAAGCCGCCAGTTCCGACAGTAATCCGTTGCCGACGACGTGCTGGGCGGAGACGATCAGCTGACCATCGGGGGAAGGAGGTCGGCTGCCTGCTCGATCAGCTGTTCACGCTCCTTGTCCGTCGGCTCGGTGATCGTGCCGGCCGGCAGCAGAATGCTGGTGACGCCGTCTGCGAGGCCGTGGGAGGAGTCGTCTGTCCTGAGTAGCCAGTCGCGGCTCGCCGTCTCGATGGGGGAGACCTGCGCCGCGGGCGTCTGCGGGGAGGCGGGGTCCGCGCGCAGCCTGACGGCGTCCTGAGGGAGGTGTCGATGGCGAGGGTCGTGCCCTGGGAGTCGGCGATGAGCCGGCGGAGGGTTGCCGCCTCGGCCGTAGTCGGCGGCGATCAGTGCGCAGTATGAGGAGGCGCTCAGGAGCGGTTGAGGCGCGGAGGGGTGGGGGAGTCGGTCATCGGTCACCTCCTGGGGGTGTCGCGGTGCTGCTGGTGCTCGTGCGGGTCGAATGCCCGGAGCCCTTTCCCCACTTCATCGGCATGCGTATTGCGAGGATCCTCCGATCGGGTCAGTGGGCCGAAGGAGGATGGCGGGCGGCCCTCACCCGCGCTGGGGTCAGGGCCGCCGCCAGGTCTTTTAAGACCAGAGGGTTTCTTCTGCCCACAAACTTGAAGGAAGCAGTGCAGCGAAGGAGGAAGGAGAAGGCGAACAGACGAGGGACCTTCAGAAGCAGTGGTTGATGATGGCTCTAGCCTCTGCCTGCTCCAGTGGGGAATCATCGGCTCCTCGACTCAGTCGATGGGTGGAGACCTCGTCTCGAGGAGGGCTGAGGGGTACGGCCCCGCCGGTTCTGTCGGGGTCTGATGCGGCGCTCAGCTGACCAGGCCGTGCTGCATGGCGAAGACGGCGGCTCCGACCCGGTCCGGACACCGAGCTTTGGCGATGATGGCGGACACGTGCGACTTGATGGTGGCCTCGCTCAGGTTCAGCCGGTTGGCGATCTGCTTGTTGGTCAGGGCCTCGCTGATGAGTGCCAGGACCTCCAGCTCGCGGGGCGGACAGGGTGACACCGAAGGGAGGGGAGGCCTCTTTCTGCTGAAGGAGGGCGGGGTGCTCCCGCGGTCGGCCGAGGCGGGCTGAAGGCGCTCGCTGAGCACTGCCGAGGACTTAGGAGTGAGGACGATGTTGCCCGCCACCGCCCTGCTTGATGGCGCCGGCCAGGGCGTCGACGTCGTCCTCCCCAGCCACGAAGCCGCGGACACCGGCGGCGAAGGCCCTCGTTCGAGATCGAGTCGGCGATGAGCGTGCTCAGGATGATGATGGCCAGCTCGGGTTCTCCTCGGAGTGGTCTTCGCCAGCGTGAGGCCGTCGAGCCGGGGCATCTGGACGTCGAGGAGGACGGCCTGGACCGGCTCCGTCTCGGTGGAGTGGATCAGGTCCAGCGCCTCCTGGCCGTCCTGAGCCGTCCAGGCCACGGAGATGCCTCCTCGGTGGAGAGCAGCTGGGCCAGGTGCGGCGCACCAGGGGTCGTCGTCGGCGATACCGATGCGGATCATGGCAGTTCCTCCAAGGGGCGGGGCTCGTGGTTGGCGCGGAGGGCACGGGTGGCGGGAGACCATCCAGGTCATATTCTCCTCCAAGGTCTCCAGAGTGCCTCCGATAGCGGTGACGCGTTCGCGCATGCCGAGGATTCCGGCGCCGGATGAGGGCAGGTCGTGGGTCGTGGAAACCCTCGTTGGTCATCACCAGGTGCACCTTGCTCTCGCTCTGGATGAGGGAGGCGGTCACCGGGCGGCGCGGGTCGCCATGGCGCAGGACGCTGGCCCCCATCTCACGGCAGACCCGGGACAGGGTGGTGGCCTGGAGACGGCTGCAAGGCGCCGTGGCGGTGCACTGGAAGGTGACGGAGAACCCGGAGGCGGAGAGGTCGTCGACGATGGCCCGCACGGCGCCCTCCAGATCCGTGGTCACCGTGCCCAGTCCGCCCCTCGGCGCTGTCGTCGTCGTTGTCGCTGCGGCGCAGGGCGCGCAGAATGAGGCGGAGCTCGTGAGCGCGTCAGCGGCGGTGGCCTCGATGGCGGCGAACCCTCGCGAGCACGGTCGGGGAGAGCTCCCTGCTGGCGGCCAGCTTGGCCCGTAGGGCCAGTCGGGGACATGGAGTAGGCGACGAGATCGTGCATCTCCCGGGCCACCGTTGCGGATGGCTCCAGCTGCCCGGACACCGCGGAGACCCGCTGCGCCAGGAGTTCACGGTGACGCGGACCAGGAGTCCTGCTGGAAGCGAAATAGCGATGTTGAACAGCATGGAAGCGAAGTACGCGCCGTCCCCGGTGGCTAGCAGCACGATGACGGGTGGGTGAGGGCGAGGGAGGCAGCGAGCCTCAGGGGAGAAAGCGGCCCATGAGGAAGGCGGAGACGGCGTCGGTGATGGCCAGGTCGCCGGTCTCAGCAACAGGGGCGAAGCCGAGTGCTATCCACACGATGAGGTAGCCGATCGATCCGAGGCGGGGGCGCAGGGGCGTCACCGTCGTTGTCAGGAAGCGCCAGCGTCAGGAAGACGATCCGCTCCGGAACGACCGAGCCTCGCAGAGTCAGCATGAGGATGAGGTTCGCTATCCGAAGACCGCCGCTACGGCGACGTACAGCCAGGGCTGGGCTGATGCGTACTGCCAGTCCTCCGAGGACGGCCATGAAAGCCGCGTTTGTCTGATGTTCCTATCAGTCTTATTCCCTCGAGCACATATTTATTGTTGGTGGAGGTAACGAAGAAATCAAGGTGGCGGAAACCCTCAAAAGAATGGGGTGAGGATGGGGTGAGTGTCAGGTGTCACGAGCTCCTGCCCCAGTGCGCTCTCATCCGTCACCAGGGGCGTGAGCGCTGGGTTCTCCGCACGTCCGGCATGCCAGCAGCCCCTGGCGGATCCGCTGGGGAGTCGGTGCTCAGGTCGGTGAAGCGGGTTGATTCCACGAGGCTCTTCCACTCCGTAGCCGCGCAATTCGTTGCCGCGCAATTGTCGTTGTAAAGCGACACAGCCTGATCCGCTGTACTGATCTTTGTCAGCCAGGTCCGAAAGGCGGTGATGTTTCCCGGGCTCCCCACCAGGTTGCGCGGTCCGTGTCGCCGCAGGTGCTCGGGCCGGTCGGGACGACCAAGGGCCTCTCGCATGATCGTGAAAGAGGTCCACGATCTGACATGCCTCCTGTGCGGCTGTGGCGATCGCCCCGTCCAGGGCTGAGTCGCACCGCCGCAGGCGACGATCTGCTCGGAAGGCTCGATGATCGCGCACATGATGACGCTCAGCTCCCGGCAGCGCGACGGCATCTCCAGCGTCACGAGCTCGGCTCCCCGGTCACGCAGCGGTGCGATCACCGATTCGCAGCGGGCCCAGTGCTGATCGGCCTGGGCGAGGAAGGGCCGTCACCCCCGGCACAGGTACCAGCCGCGCATCGCCGCATCGCGCTCGATCAGTTCCGCAGACCGCGGGTGCGGCAGAACTCGACGCTCGGTCCGGCCGCGGCCTGGAGGGTCCCGCATCAGGAAGAGCGGTGGCGGGCCGAGACGGTCCTGGGCCGCGACCGCCCAGCGCCCACGACCTCGCCCGCAGCTCGCAGCAGAGTCTCGTCGCGGCGCTGCCCGCAGGCGCCGACGGCGTGCATGGTGAAGGGCCCTCCTCTGGCCGTCACCGGTGAGGAGTGCCCAACGGACCACAGCAGACGCCTCCCGGCTCGCGGGGCGTGACATGAAAGGGTGCGGACGATTCTGAGCCTGGCCCAGGACGCAACGGATGTCAGGCACCGGAGCCCTCGGAGGTGCAGAGCCTGAGCAGAGTCTCGAGGCTGGCCGGTGGTGAAACGCCGCATCATGGGCAGTCGCCCGCCCCAGCGGCGTTCGATCCGACGGATGACTGCCGTGCCTCCGCCGGGCAGCGGAATCGAGGTCGGCAGGCCCCACCGGCTGACGACCTCGGTGGGCTCTGCGGAGCCGAGCGGCCACAGCTCGGCCAGCACCTCCGACCTCCCATTCGCGGTGGCCGTTCAGCACGAGGTGGGCCCAGGGCCCCCATGAGGGCGCTGAGAGCCTCTGTTCTGCGCACTCCTGCGACCATGGACAGCTCGGTGGCGATGAACCATACGGGTGAGGGGCACTGCCCCGGCCCCTGAGGCTCAGCCCCCGGTGCGTCATGGTCGAGGCGAAGGCGATGCGGTGGAGCAGGTCAGGGGTCCGCGCCGTCGAGTGAGAGCATCGAGCCCTCCTCAGCCGGGAGACGAGCATGCGGGGCCTCCCACTCGGAGGCGGCGAGGCTCGAGGGGGTGCACACGGTGCTCACCAGCGCACGGCTGAGTGCCCAGGGCGCCCTCCTGGCCAGGGGCAGAGGCAGCGTGGTCAGGAGGTCGGGGTCGAGCTGCGCGATCGGCCTCGAGCGCCGCCCCGACGACGAGGCTGCGGGCCCGTTCCCCGTCGAACCCGACGAGCTGATGATCGAAGCAGCCCCGCTGCTCGACTCCGAACCGGTGCCCAGCGTGGTCGGGACCAGGGTGAGGCGGCGCCGTCAGCCGATCCCGGCCAGCGGAATGAGCCCGCACCGGTCGGCAGGCCTGCTCCAGGTGGTCGACCAGCGCGGACGCTCCGCCGTGAGGGCGACGCATTTGTGGCCAGATCCATAGTGGCGCCGCCGCCGATCGCGATCACCTCACGCGGATCGGTCCGCTCGATGGCCTGCGCGACCCCCCGACTCCTCCGAGCCGGTGGCGCCGTCGACCGGGATGACCGGAAGACGGAGGCAGCCCGGGAAGAGTATGGTCCACCACCGCTGCGTCGATGATCGCCAGCTCAGTGCGCGGGGACACGTGCGCGACCAGGAACCGGTGCCGAGCTCGGGTCCGGTTGGCAGCAGCAGGGACGATGTCTTCATGCGGCGACCGTTCCCCGACCGCGAGGACCGATGAGATGGCGTCCTGGACCCGGTCCATGAGACGGTCCAGGTCGCGTGCATCGTAGACGAGGGCGGGCACCAGCTGGAAGCTGCTCGGGCCAGGCTGAACAATGGCGCCGTTGCGGCGGCACCGATCGATGATGCGGGTGATGGTCTGGCCGTCGGCATCGGGAAGCTGAACCGAGCGGAAGCAGCCCAGCCCCGTGGTGCTGGAGCCGGGGATCCGCTCGGCCAGGGCGTCGAGACGCTCATCGAGCTGCCGGGCGACGGCGCGTCCACGGGACAGGACGTCCTCGTTCTCAAAGGCCTCAAGGGTGGCCAGGATGGCGGCGCAGGACGCCGGGCTGCCCGCCTGCGTCTCACCGTGCATGAACGGGGAGTCCGAGTCCAGCGTCGGTCAGCCCGCGTTGCCAGAAGGATCGCGGAGGCGGCCTGGGTGCCGTTGGTCAGTCCTTTGAGGTGACGAGGACGTCAGGGGCTCTCCGCCAGGTCTCACTGGCGAACATCGGTCCTGTGCGGCCGAATCCGGTGGCGACCCTCGTCGGCCACCAGGAGATAGCTGTGCCGGCGGCGACCTTCCAGGACCGTGGAGAGGAACTCGGGGCCCACGACGAGTGCCCGAGCCCTGTACCGGTTCAAGGACGACAGCGGCGACGCGGTCCCCTCTCGCTCCAGCAGACGGGCGAGGTCCTGGGGGCGGCGATGGTCGATGTTGCACGGAACGGCCATCGACCCCGTAGATCCTCTGCCCCAGGTTCTCCGGTCAAGAGACATGGCCCCAGAGTCGTTCCGTGGTAGGAGCCCTTGAGGAGACGATGATCGTGCGAGTCGGCTCGCCGCAGACGACCTCGGTACCGACGGACCATCTTGATGACGCTGTCCAGTGCGGTCGATCCCGGACGTCGCATGGACGACTCGACGATATGATCGGCCCCCGCTGCGGCGAGCAGGCGGTGCCCGGTGCGTTCGGCCCAGGTGTGGGGAACCGCGGAAGTGAGTGGTAGGAGGCCTCCGAGGAGCGGCGTGAACCGCGTCGGCCACGCCTCGGTGCCCGTACTCCCAACGGAACGTTCCATAATCCGGAGATCCCGTCGAGGCACTGGCTGCCGTCGGCGTAGGTGATCGTCGTCCGTGGGCCCGGGTGGGCTGGGTGAGGAGGAGAAGGTGCTCGGAGGAGTGAAGAACCCGGTGGTGACAGACATGGAAGGAAGGCCTCGTGGTGTAGTCGACTAGGTTTGCGGGGCGACCAGAAGCACCTGGAGTGGTCCGGCATCGCCTGGTCGGGAGTGGAGTGGCGCCCACGATCGTCAGCCCGAGCCGGGTGCAGGCCTCACTGATCCAGGACGAGGGGACCAGGTGGAGCTCGGAGACGTAGCACTCCTCGCCCCATCTGAGAATGCTGCGACGGCGGCCGCGGGCCTGATCGAGCTCCTCAGTCAGGGGAGATGCCGGGCTGGATCTCGATCGTCGTGGTGGCTCCGCGGCGATGTCGTCCGTGGAGACGATGAGCAGTCCGCCGGGCGCGAGGCTGCGCGCGGAGCACTCGAGGGCCCCGAGCCGCTGCTCGGCGTCGAGCTGAGTGATGGAGGCCGTGGGCAGGCAGACGGCCTTGAAGCGCTCCGTGAAGGAGAAGGAGCTCATGTCCGCCTCCTGCACCTCGATGCGCGCGGCCAGGTCTCCGGGAGCATCGGCGACCGAGTCCTGCTCGGCGACAGGGGAGCGCAGGACCTCAAGCATGTCGGGGCTCAGATCGGTGGCCAGGATCCGGTAGCCGCCTCCGCCATCGGCAGCGTGATCCCTGACCCGAGCCGCAGGCGTAGCTCGAGGATGCGCAGATCCGCCAGATCCGGGCTCAGATGGTTCTCCAGCGTCTCCAGGATCAGTGCGATCTCGGTGCTCGTCGTGGGTGACAAGGCGTGAGCGCTGAGCCCCAGGCCGCTGTACAGGGGAGAGAACTGGCTACGCACTGCAGACCACCTCCCGTGGGCTGATGAGGCCGACCTCGGACAGGGAGAGGCGACGGCGTGTAGATGGTCGATGGCGGAAGATCGAGGACGTGGGCGAGGTCGGTGTCGTTAGGAAGGGTCATGAGCGTCTCCAGGATCGTGGCCAGGGTGGTCGATACGGACAGCATTCCGGCCGTTGCCGGGGGATCAGGCAGCGGATTCCCGCGCGGGAGCGCACGATGATGGGTGCGTCAGCCGGTTCGACTGTCTGCAGGGCTCATCCCCGACAGCGCATGCCCAGCCGGAGATCCGACCGGCTCCTCCTGCAGGGTGTGCAGTGTGGTGAGTGCGTTGATGATGGTGAGGTAGCGGGCAGCCAGGCGCGGTCGCCCCGGTCCCGCTGCGCCGGGCTGCGGTCGGTGCCGGGCAGGTGGTGGTGCACTGGTGGAGGACACCGTCAGGCGGGTCTGCGGCACGGTGCCGGTCCTCAGCGCGTCGGCATCCTCCAGGACCGTCATCGGGTGGATGAGCTGAGCCGGGACGCATCCGGTGGTGATGGCTGCGTTCACGTCCTGAAGAAGAGCTACCCTCCCGGGTGGCCAGACGGATGAGGGTCGGGCCGCCACGGGAGGAACGCGGCCAGGAGTAGTCCATGACCGCGATCTCCATGGCTCGTCGATGACCAGCAGCTCGCAGTCCGAGTCAGGTCTCCTTCCCGGACGACGATCCGTGGCCGGCGGCGGGTGCGAGATGGGCTGCGGGTGATGACTGCGCCGACGGCGGCAGCTCGGAGGGGTGTAGCGGTGCCGTCGTCGAGCCAGACGGCGGCCTGATCACCCGGGCGCCGACCAGGTAACGCCGAAGATCGGCCATCGCCTGAGAGGCGCGCTAGTCACCAGTCCTCTCGTCGTCGGAGTACAGGCTTCCGCCGGGAAGCACTGGCCCGAGCTGGTGGCGGATGACGCGTGCGAGCGGCTGGTACACCTTCAGAGGTGATCCTGCCGGTCGTCCCCGGGGTGAGCCCACGTCCGACTCGGACGACCAGGCAGGTCCCGGGCGGCATCTGGCGTCGGAGAGCAGGGGCGAGACGGTCGAGCGGACCGTGCAGTTCTCGAGACGACGGTCCCCTGCCCGAGGGCGGGGCCCGCCAGGAGCCCTCGAGCGGTGGAAGGAGACCTCGTTCCGGTCGTCACCGAGCCGAGCCTGCGGCGTCCCCTGGTCAGAGCGACCGCGGTGTTACCGGTGGCCTGGAAACCCCAGGAGGTGGTGGTGCCGATCGGGGTGAGCAGGACCAGAACGGCTGCGGAGAAGCCGGTCACGAACAGTCGGATCGCGAGATGCGCTTCGCCGCGCAGCCCGTGGATCATCTTGACCAGGGCGTTCATGAGGCAGAACCCGATGAGCATGCTCAGCATGATTCGGCCTCCGGCGCCACCGCGAAGCAGGTTCGGCGCGATCGCCGTGACGGCGGTCCAGACGATGACCAGGGGCGTGACCAGGCAACCCACCCCGGAACAGCGCGACCCACGGGGGCTCGTGCGGCCCGGGATGCCGCGACCTCGATGCGCAGCGCCCGGATGGAGCGCTGCCTGAGACCGGACTGGCTGGTGAACCCGACCAGGGCTACGTAGCCGTCCAGACGGAGGAACGGAATGAGGTTGCTCAGCGCCACGAGGTAGGTGCTGGCCCCGTACCAGGTGAGGAAGGCGTGCTCCCCACCCAGCAGGAGGTTCGCGATCAGGGCGGTGGCTCCGATGCTCGTCTGGATGACGATGCGGGCGAAGGCGACCGCAACCCTGTCCTTACGCGAAGCAACCACGCCTCGGTGACGTCGCAGAAGGCCGCCGGGGAGAAGTAGAACAGCATGATCCCCATGCGGTGAGGGGCATGCCGCCGCAGGCGGTGAGGGTCAGTCCATGAGCAAGCTCTCGAATGGCGGCTGTCAGGGTGAGGGCCAGCAGAGCGCCTGGGTAAGCCCAGCGTCAGCGGCTGGAACAAGGTGCTGTTCGGGTTCCCGGCGAGGGAGAGCAGCGCGGGGATCCCCAGGATCGCGATGACCAGCGGGACCCAGCGCAGGAAGGTCTTCCTCAACGCCCTCACGACCGGGGCCGCCTTGATGAAGAAGGCCCTCAGGGCGGCTGAAGCAGAGCTGAGGATGAGCGGTCCGTCGTTGTCGACGCTCCACAGCGGCTTCTGCTCCGTGAGTCCATCTCGTAATCGGCCACGACCAGGCCGTACTTTGCTGACGGCGTCGAGAGCGTGATCGACATCGGAGGGCTGCCACTGCGGTGGCATCTGCTCCAGAAGATCCGTCTTGGTCAGGCCCCTGGTCCGAGGGTCACCAGCAGCTCGCCGAGCTGTTCGCCGACTCTGAGTGAGCTTGTTGTCTGGGTGCGAACCGCCCACCCGTCTCCGGCCTGAGGCGGACGTGACAGCGACGTCTCGGTGCAGCCGGAGAGCTCCCTCGGGGCGAGAGAGCACATCCTGCTCAGGCACGTGATCACCCATCTTCGTCACTGCGGTGGCGATGATGGACAGACCGACCGTCCAGGCCACGAGGAGTCCCGCGGCCAGCGGAGCCGACATGTCGCCGACGGCCGTGGCGTCCTTGATGAGCGTGAGCTGGAGGCCGCCGGGCAGGTACTGGCCCAGGTCGTTGGGCAGGGGCGCACGATGGCGTGCCGATGTAGGTGGTCCAGGCGACCAGGAGGAGGATGACCGGCAGCAGCGGCGCAGCCAGCCAGCCGAAGGTCCCCACGGGCGCAGGGGCGCTGACGGCGATGATGCCGACGACGGTGCTGACGAGATCCTCGTTCATCGTGATGCTCAGGTCAGCGCTGGTGGAAGATCACGAAGGTGGGAATAGTGGAGCCTAGGGCGCCGATGAGGCCGAAGAGCAGGCCGGCTGGCAAGGAGGCCAGGGCGTGGCCGGCAACGAGCCTGCCGACGCCGCGGTGCTGGGTGACTCGGGCCGCCACAGTGGCGTCGCGGAACTCGGTCGTCACCTGGGGTCTCTACAGGGTGGGACACATCCAGCAGGACGTGGAGAATCCGATGCGAATGAGTCGCAGGGCCACGGAGTCGACGGCGGGCCTGGCTGGACAGGTCGATCTCGCTGAGGAACTTGCTGGCGTCGAAGATCGTGGCGAAGCTGCTCAGAGCGATCCCGATCACGAGGAACCACTTTCAGGAGGCTCCCAGAGCCCTCGGCGGGTCCAGAGCCCACAGGAGCGGAACACGGACAGCCGCTGGCTGGGGGCCGGCGTGGCCAGGGCCCGACCGGAGGTGATGGTCTGCGCGGAGGAAAGGACGTTGCGGTCATGCACGGCTCCTGGAGGTGGTGGAAGAGACAGGTTGAGGTAGGCGTCTCGAGCGTGGTCACCGTGGTGGCGCAGCTCGTCGAGGGAGCTGTTGAAGAGCAGCGGCGCTTGATGACGACGATGCTGTCGACCATGCGCTCAACCTCGGCGAGAATGTGGCTCGAGATGAGCAGGGCGCCGCCGAGTCGATGTGCTGCTGGAGCAACGCGGCAGCCAGTGGGCGCCCTCGATGTCCAGACCATTGGTCGGCCTCGTCCAGAACGAGGAGCGTGCGTTGCAGCCATGGCGGTGGCCAGGTTGATCGCTTGCGGCTCGCCCGTGGACAGGTCCTTGATCCGGCGACGCATCAGGAGGATCGAGTCGAACTCGTCGACGATGCTGTCCATCTCGTCGCGTGACAGGCCGTACCGCGAGCCGGTGGGTTGACGAGGTGTGTGGGACCGTGTGGCTGGCGGGCAGCCCGCGTTGTCGAATGCGAAGCCGATGTGGTGAGCCGCATCGAATGGCCAGGGCGCGTGGCCGAACACGGAGACGCTGCCCGACGTGGGGCGAAGAAGGCCGTGGACGGCTCGCAGCGTCGTGGTCTTGCCGGGCACCGTTAGCCGAGGAGCCCAAGAGACCGTCCGGGCTCACTGCTGAGCAGGACGTTGTCCACCGCAGTGGTGACCGGTAGCGCTTGGTGAGATGGCTGATCTCTAGGAGTGGCTTCAGGTTCATGGTGTGTTCTCCTCACGGCGACTGAGCTGCTCCGGCCGCCTGGGTCGCGTGCCGAGGGGGTCGCGGGGTCAGATGAGCGCGATGGGGCGCCGAGTCCGAACAGGACACCGAGAGCGGCTGCGGAGTCCTTCCAGTCAGGTGCGTCGAGTGACCGAACTCAGTGATCTCGGTATCGAGCGTTCATGCGGTTTGTCCATGGGGTCTCTACGTGGTGAGGTGCCGGGGAGGCATCTGATGTGATGTCACTACTCCACCGGAAAATCACTCGTTTCCGGATCGCCTGGTCGGGCGCTTGGGCCCATCCGATGGCCAGTCCGATTGACTGAGCAGTGGGTCATGGGAGGGACCGACGGCGGGGCCTACACCCGTCGTCGAGGGGCCTCAGGGACAGGACGACCTTCCCGAGCGCTCGCGGAAACCGAAGGCCTCCAGCAGGAAGTCGTCGATGTCGTCCTGGGGTGGATGGCGCTGGGATCCAGCGGGATCGATCCGGCCCGGCCAGCTCGAGGGCGTGAGCAGGTCCTCTCGGCACCCAGGCAGTTACCCAGAGGGTGAGGTCTCGCCGTGATGATCCTGGCGATGAGTCTCCCGGTGATCCGCACGATCCGACCCCGTCCATGAGTGGTGCTGGTGCAGCATCCCGTAGGTGATGTAGGTGCCGGCCATCTCCAGGGAGGCGACGGGCCCCGGCGAGGTTGAGGTCGCAGAAGGGATCGATGACGTCGACCTGATCCGGTCGCCGTGATCCTCGAGGCCGGGATGCCTGCGCTCGTTGGGGAGAAGGGGAGTATCCGGCTTCGATGACACCACCCAGCACGAGGCGCCGATCGCCTGGAGCTGGTGGCGCACGGCCATCGACGTCGAGCTGGTGGCGGCGGTGACCAGGACCTGTGACTGCGGCCCGACTCCCGGACCTGCGGATCATCGCGGCGGCGGTCTGGTGGCACAGGCTGAAGGCGCAGCGTGCAGCGGCGTCGTCATCCACGAGGGCACGGCAACAGGCTGGGACTCGTGGACGAGCAGAACGCCCCGGGACGCCGTGTTGGTGACGACGCCGGTGCGGCTCCTTCGCGGCCCTCGCAGGCCGAGCAGGCCATCACCCGCTGTCCCGGGAGTGACGTGGCGTCCGGTGAGGCGGCCAGGACGGTGCCGCAGAACTCGGAGCCGAAGGCGGTCAGGAGGGTTTCGTTCGCGGGACCGCGGTGAACCGCCTGAGGATCGGTCCCCTGCAGGATGAGTGAGCGGTCGCGGTGTGCATGACAGGGCGTCGACGCGGACAACGACCTTTTCCGGAGAGGGTGAGAACCCTGTCCTCCAGGCGACGGCTCTCCCACGAACGGGCACAGCCCGGATCTCACGTCCATACAGTGAGATCCTGCGCTGTGTCGGTACCCTGTGAGGAAGACGGCTGGGCACTTCACTCGGCTGGTGATCTGCTTGTTTCCGAACGAAGGTCCAGATGGAGCCGATGCTCAGGCTCCACCGAGCCCCTGTCAGCGCGATCTGACGATCCGCTCAGCTGGATGAGTGCGATGGCAGCGATGATGATGCTGGCGACGACCTCCCGACGACGGTGAGAGCAAAGACGCATGATGGGGTTCCTTTCAGTGACGGTGACCACGGATGTGGCCGGGTTGGGGAAAGAGGTCGTTAAGGGACAAGGCGGTCCGCAGGAGGTGGAGAGCCGCGAGGGCGCTCTGTGACGCCGTCGGCCGAGTCTCGAGGGACAGGCCCGGATCGTCGACGACGCCGATGGTGCTCGGCGTGCAGATGACCAGGTCATCGGCCAGGCACTCCAGGGCCACCTGCTCGACGTCGGGCAGCGGGGAACCGGCCAGGCGCAGGACGCTGAGGGCCAGCAGGCTGCCGATGGCGCCGTTGCCGCACACTGACCCGGCGGTGCTCGCCGAGGTGGGACGCATGGACCTCTCAGGTCGGTGGGCACGGGTGAGCTCGGTGAGCCCTTCGAGTGCGGCGACGACGGCGAGCGCCGAGTCGGCCGTCGAGCCCGCCGGCATGCGGTGGGACGAGCGTGGCCAGCTGCGCCGCGTCCTGGATCAGGAGCGAGCGGGCCCGGTGCCGTGACCCGGGGATGAAGGACAGAAGGTCCGCCAGCAGCCAGAACACGGCCTGTCCGGTGGCTCCTCCACATGCCCGGTCGGGCTGGTGGCTCAGGGCGGTCCAGACGCCTGGCCGCCTCCTGGATGATGGCCTCCGCTTCGTGGCGGGGCAGGTCGCCGTGTGGGCCAGCAGGCGGCATGGCCCCTCGTTCCCGCTGTGCCGGTCATCAGCCCGGACCGTGGCTCAGGGCGTCGTCGGGGTGAGAGGGGCTCAGGCCGAGCCGGCTGAACACGGTGGCCAGGTGCGCAGGCAGGCGTCGAGGGCGGGAGCCGGGCCGACGTCGCCGGAGAAGGTCTCGGTGCCGGAGGTCGTCCTGACCGGCGCGGGGACGGGTGGCTGCTCCTGGTGCGTGTCGAGGGCGGCGATGATGGCGTCCAGGGTCGGTTCGACAGTGCTGCGGCGGTCACCCTGCGTCGGGGTGGCACGGGCGTGAGGGCCAGCAGGCGCCCGCCGCCGCCTCGATGAGGTCTGCGCAGGATGGATGACGGCGCCGTGCCTGGTGGGCCAGGGCCCGAATACGTGACGGGCTGAGCCGGATTCCTGCGTGGAACGCACGAACATCGACAGGGTCATAATGTCGAAGGAGTACCAGTCGACCGTTGTTCCGCGGATATTGGGCGGCGGCGTGTAGTCAATGGCTGCCATCGGCCAGCTCATGGTCGGAGTCCGAGCATGAGGCGGCTTCCAGGTCGAAAAAGATGATGCGGTCGTCGGCAAGAAGAATGTTGTTCTCGTGGACGTCGTTGAGACGACGCCGCAGTCGTGTACCGCCTCGAGCTCCCGGCGGATCGCCTCGAGGGTGGTGCTGCCCACCCTCATAGGCGGGTCGACTGCTCGCGCAGGCGTCGGTTGCGTTCACGCATCAGCGCTGACGCCGTCGATCATCTCGCGAATGAGATAGGCGGCGTGGTGCCGTCGACCTGCTCGAGGAACGTGGGGACGGATGCGCGTCCCTGCAGCCGACGCAGGATCCGGCCTCGTGCCGGGATCCTCCACACGGCATCGTGGTGGAGCCGGTCGATCCCGCGTGGGGACGTCCTCCTGACCAGGACGGTGGCACTGGGACGCATCTGTCCGGCATAGACTCCCTCCGCCCGCGTGATGGGCGAGGGCGTGCGTCATGCGCATGGCAGGTGTGATGAGCGGTTGGCGCGGCGGATGCCGACCGCCCGGTCCATGCCGGCCACGTCACCCAGTCCGGGATGTGAGGCCGGGACGCCGCGTGTCTGCGATGAGCTCGCCGTCGGGACCGTGAATGGCCAGACGGCGAATGCCGTCGGCGTCGGTGCAGCACATGGGTGAAAGCGCCCCACCTGACGAAGACCGGGGCGCCGCACCTGAGGTCGGTGAGAATATCCGGTCCGTGCATGTGGCGAAGCGCGTGAGCAGAATGTTGACGATCCTCCCGCATTCCCTCCTCATCTCGGGGTAGAGGCAGCAAACTTGCCCGGGCCGCTGAGCGGGAGACGTTCTTCGAGAGCTTGAAGGCCAGCATCTCGCGTGTCGGTGTGAACTTGAATCCTATGGAGTTCTGCCGGCATATCTCAGAGACGATGTCGAGTGCTTGATCGGCCTCATCCAGAACCGTCGAGATGTGGATCTTCCATCCCTCGTCGGGAAGCTCGGCGTCCGTGGGGGAAGTAGAACTCCACTGATCGCTCTCCGTGACCTCCCAGCCTCCCGGGGTGGTGCCGTCCCAGATGCGGAACGGTGAGGCCGGAACGGTTGTCGGGGAGAAGGCGGAGTCGCCCTCATGCTCGGTCAGTGCGATTTCTCCAAGATTCACGGGGTGCCTCTCTCGGCGTTCTGAAACGGTGGTGTGTGGTGATGAGACTGCATGGTGGGGGCGCCGCACTGGGAACCCGCCCGGGGCGTCCCCACCATGCCGACCTCAGGCGTCTCAGGTCAGGGCGACGGCGACGCTGACACCGCCGGCGAAGGAGATCGAGGCGATGGCGACGTCGTCCCAACCGGGGCGTCCATCGACTCCAGCCCTCGGCGTCGAGCTCGGTGTTCTTCTTGATGTTCTGGCCATGGTGTTCCTTTTCGGTGTGGCGGGGTGAGTTCCCCGGGTCAGGTTGTCCGTCCCTTGGATGTCATGTGAGGCTCGTGTGCCTCCGGATCGGATGACCGAAAATGAAACCCCTGTTCGCGGCGTCCCAAATCGGTGAAAGCGGTCGGGTCGGTCGGCTGATATCTGACGGCTGGTTGGGGAGGCGGTGCGGATGAGGTGGCGTGCCGCCGTCTCAGTCGTCCTGCTGACACGCTCGTCCGGCTCTCTGGGCCGACTGACGCTGCTGCAGCCGCTGGCCGACGGCCATCCGGCCCCGGCTCGCCGTCGGAACCTCGACGTGAAGCGCCCGCCCGTGTCTCAGACGTGAAGAGACGCGGGCGGGCGGGGGTGAGGAGCTCGGAGGCGGGTTTAGAGATCCCTCGACCTTCTGAAGGCGCTGGAGGCTGAGCCAGCCCACCGGGATCGATCCAGAAGGTCACCAGGCGGGCAGACGATCGCGTGGACAGCGCCACCCCGTAGGGGACGCCGGCGGCGACGAGCCCGGCGGTCAGGGCGAGCTCGACCGGCCTGATACCGCCGGGGAGGGCACGATCGAGCCCACCGTGCTGGAGGCCAGGTAGGTGATGGCCAGGACCGCGAAGGGCACCGTGTAGCCGAAGGCCCACAGGCTCGCACTGAAGGACAGGATGTGGGACAGGGTCAGCATGAGCGCGCCGCCGACCCCCAGCACCAGGCGCACCGGGTTGACATGACCCACGAGCCGCGGCCACACCTGGCGGTAGGGTGGGCTCGATCTTGCCCAGGCCCAGGTGCGCGCCTTGGGATGGTCAGGACCACCGCCGCCACCACGACGACGGCGCCTGCGGCGACCAGCACCCAGCCGGACGGCAGGGTCAGTCCGGTCGACTGGCCGGTCAGCGGCCGCCAGCACCATCGAGCAGCACCACGGTGACGACGAACTGACCACCTGGACCAGGCCACCGTGGCCACGCCGACCGCGGTGGGCACCCCTGCGGTTGAGGAAGCGCAGGTTGATGGCCGCCCCGCCCACGCCGGCCGGGGCCACGAGCGAGACGACGGCGCTGGCCAGGTGCACCCTCGGTGGAGCGCCACAGGGAGAGCCGCTCGGGGCCGAAGGCCACCAGCGTGAGCCCCTGCGCCCACGTAGGTCGCCACCGAGAAGAACAGGCCGCCAGCATCCACCAGATGTTGGCCTGCGAGACGGCCGCGGAGACCTGCTGGAAGTCCAGCTGAATCAGCAGCGTCCACACCGCCACCAGGGCCACCACGGCCATGAGGACGGTGCGCGTGGAGAAGCGGTTGAGGCGGGCCGGCTCGGCGTCGGCCGTGGGGGTCAGCGCCACGAGGGCGTCGCGCAGATCCTGGAGGACCTGCCGGTTCGCTCCGCGCCCGCCCCATGACCCGCGGGTCTGACGCGGCAGCACCACCCGCTGGAGCATGGGGCGATCGAGGCCAGCTGGGCGGTGGTCAGTGAGCGGGAGGCGGCGTCGATGGCCCGCTGGGCACCGACCGCCAGCGCCGTCAGCGCCAGGGCCTGAGCCAGGTCCACGCGGCGGGAGAGCTCGGTGGAGATCGTCTCGCCCGAGGCCCAGTCCAGGAGCCACAGCCGCCCGGACTCGTCGACGACGACGCTCGAGGCGTCGATGCTGCCGTGCGCCAGCCCCGCGGCGTGAGCGCGCTGGAGCTGGCTCCACAGCTGGTCCAGGATGTCGTCGTCCACCTCGGCCCCCAGGTCGCTGATGGACCGGGCGCCCACGACGTGGTCGGTCACCAGCAGCACGGACTCGGCGGCTCGGCCATCCCCAGCAGGCCGGGGGTGCGCACGCGGGCGCGGCGGGCCCATCGTCAGCGAGGGCGGCGTGCTCGGCGGCCGGGCGCAGGGACAGGTCGCGGGTGGGGGACAGGCCCCGAACGCGGATCTGGGTCCCAGATGTTGAGAGGAATCGGCCACCCTGCCGGTCGGCGTCGAGGAGGGTGACGTTGTGGCGCTCACCGGCCGAGTCCCACACGGCGTACATGCGGTGGGACCGAGGCTCGCTCCCTGAGACAGGGCCTCGCTGGAGGCCTCGGCCAGGACCGCGGCCAGGTCGACGTCGGTGGCCGGCCTGATCGTGTTCGCGCCCGCCGGCGCCCCGGTGCCCCCGGTCCCGGCCGTGTCCAACGGCGTCGAGTCGAGGGGAGGCGGTCTCGCCGCTCGATGAGCCGGTGGGGCGTCGGTGACCTGCGCGTCGGTGGGGGCGGAGGCGTCGTCGGTGGTGGGCTCGAGGCCCGCCGGCTCCGCGGGCCGGGGCCAGCGGGTCTCGCTCACCTGCTCACGCACCTGCTCACGAACCTGCTCGGTGTAGCCCAGGGGGCGTCGGTGAGACGACCCAGGCGCGCGCCTCGGGGGCACGGTCCATGCGACCACGCGCACGGCGTCGATCCCGGCCCGGCGCAGGGCGCGCACGAGCGTGACCCCGTGGGCGCGGCGGTCCTCGACCCCTGAAGACGTAACGGACCAGCAGGCCGACGGTGCGGCCCAGCAGCAGGAGAGCACTGCGCCCGGCAGGGTCAGGGCGCGCGCAGGACCGCCATGCCCAGGACCACCCACAGGGCCGCCCAGCCCGAGCGCATCACGGTGGAGCTGTTAGCGGTCGCCGGCGCCTGTGAGCAGGCCGGGCCATGGAGGCGAAGACCGTGGAGATGCCCAGCTGGGCGGTGCCCTGAGGCGGTGACCGTCAGCCCCATGACCAGGGCGGTGGGGGCCCCAGGCCACGAGGCCGGTCATGGCGGCGACGGCGACCAGGTGGCCGGCGATCCCCGACAGGACGGCCTGGCCCAAGGATCGCCAGGAGCGGCGCAGGACGCGGTCCAGCAGAACGGCCAGCGGCACGATGAAGGTGAGCCAGGCCCTCAATGGTCTGCAGGGGAAGACGAGGATGCGGCGCAGGACCACCGCCAGGGCGTTCTGGACGTCCTGGGTGACGCCGGTGGTGGTCTCGTGGGCGTAGATCGCCAGGACGAGGACGGCGAAGATGCCCAGGAGCGTCAGGGTCAGGTCGAGCAGGTCCTCCGTGCGGCGCAGGCGGTGCGCGGTGGTGTCCACCCAGAGCGTCGTCGAGCGGGGCGGCAGGGGCCGGAGGCCGGGGTGGGTTCGGCCATGGGGCGACCCGATGACCGGGATGCCGACCGGAGAGGTGGAGGTCGACTCCGCGGAGGGCGCGGAGGTGGACGAGGCGGCCGACGGGACGGCGGCCGCAGATGCCTGCTGGTCGACGGCGGTGGGGACCCGCCAGGAGGCGAGGTGAGCGTCGAGGCGTGGTCGAGGTCGCCGGCCGGCGGGGCGACCCTGGTGCCGCATCTGTCATGACGCCGATTCTAGGGGAGAGCCTGTGGACCCTCCCACGCCGGAAGCGAGGCGCGGCGGCGTTGGCTATGCTCAAAAGTAGTTTGCAACACAAACCAAGTGGCGTTATCCTGGAGCTGGTTTGAAACGCAAACCACTGTTGACGAGGAGGTTCACCATGAGTGCTGCCACTGAGCATCCCGAAGATTCCGGTGGGGCCCGATGAGGCGCTCGCCGTCGTCGAGGCCCAGCGGAGCGCCTATCTCAAGCGGCACGAGGGTCAAGGCGACCCCAGTCCTGACCGCCTGGGGCTGGCCTGGCTGGTCGGCTACGCCGCCCTGGCCCCTCTACCGCGAGGGCGGACTACAGCCTGCCGACGGCGCCGTACCCTGTTCTTCTGCGGCTGCCCCGCGGCGGCCCCTGCTGTTCACCTTCGCCTACATCGTCCCCAAGACGCGCGGCATCCGCGGTCGGAGCAGTCGCGAGGGCACCTACTACGGTCTCGCCTGGAGTCTCGGGATGCCGCTGAGCGCCCCCATCTCTCAGCCGGGTCAACGCCTTCCTGGGCAGCCCTCAACACAAGTGAGGCCAATGAGGTGATGCCAGCGTGGTGTCCAACGCCCGTGCCCTGCCTCGTCGTCGGCGTCATCTTCCCTCATCGAGTGCCGCACTGTGGAATGAGGCGGTCATGGGCGTCCTGGGCGGATGGATCCTCTGGTGACCCTCGTGGTCACGATTGTCGGGATGCCCTGGGCCTGGTGGATCGCGTCGGTGGCCGGGGGGCGGCATGTTGCGGTCGCCGTCGTCGCTGCTGTCGTGGGACCGAAGCGAGGTGCGTGACATGACCGGAGAAGCGGCGGGCTCAGCGGCCTGGGGGAATCCGGAGGATGCCGGCAGGGCGGGGAGTCGGCGGAGTCGGCGGCGGTGCTGAAGCCCTGGCTGTCGCGACGGCCTCCGCCGTCGACATCGACCCCGTCATTCACGCCCAGGCCCGCCTGCGGATCACGGCGACCCCTGGCCGCCGTGCCCGTTGGCGACGAGCTGCACTTTCCCGCGGCTGCGCGAGCTGCTGGACATGACGGCGGGCAACCTGTCCACCCATCTGTCCAAGCTGGAGGGGCGGGATACTGCAGCAGAACAAGACCTACGCCGGGCGCAGTCCCTGCCACGTACCTGGCGCTGACCCCTCGAGGGGCGGGTGGCCTTCGACCGGTACGTGCGCAACCCATGCGCCCTGCTCGACGCCTGAGCTCCTCCGGGCCGGCCGCGACAGGGTGGTATTAACCGAGCGGTTAGCGTATGGTGTGAAAGCAAGTCTCATAGGTGGATGCCGATGGAGGCGCCGCCGTGAGGCCTTGTCGCAAGGGTCGGCCGGTGCCCGTCAGCCGGCCGGTCCCCGGGGCGGCAGGTCCGCCCCGCCACTGCCGTCATCGTCGACTCACCAAGGACACGCCATGCCTTTCAGTGCACAGACCCCGCCCGCTGACTCGCTATCCCACCTTCAGCCCAACCGTGCCTGGCGCCCACCGGCTCAGCCGCCGGACCCCTGCTCAAGGGGTGGTGGTCTCGCCGCCGCCTCGTCATCGGGGGCGGCTGTCGTCGCCGGAGCGGCCCGCCCAGCTGCCCTCACCGTGGCCGAGCACTGAGGACCACGGCCGCATGCAGTACTGCTGCGCTGGCCACGTCTCGATCGGCTGGCTGCCGCGCGTCAACGTGCTGCTGCCCGACGGTTACGACACCGCGCCGCTACCCGGTGCTCTTCCCTGCTGCACGGCGGCGGCGAGACTACTGACCTTCGACACGAAGTACGACATCCGCAACCACACCGCGGGCGCGACCATCGTCGTCATGCCCGACGGCGGGGCGGCCGCTGGTACTGCGACCCCGAGTCCTCCAACGTGGGGCCGCGCAACTGGGAGACCTTCCACATCAGGGCGAGTCCTCCTGGGTTGATGCCACCTGCCACCACGGGCAGGCCTCCCGGTCGCGCGATCTCCGGCTTCTCGATGGGTGGTTTCGGGGCCTGAAGTACGCCGCGAAGTACCCCGAGCCTGCGCGTCGGTCTCCAGCCACCGGGGCCGGCTGACCTGCGCATCCAGGACGGGGCGGTGGTCCACTGGGCGAACTTCACCGCCAGCGCCACTCGACCTCAGCGGGCGGCACCATCTACGGGATCCCGTGACCAGGCGCGGTGAGTGCCGACAATCCGGTCGAGCACGTGGAGAGCTACCGCGGCAAGCGCATCTTCCTCGTCTGCGGCACCGACAGTGATCGCTACGAGAGCATCGTGCCGCCCTAGCCAGCAGAACTGAGAAGGCGCTCGACGGCGCCGGCATCGGCTACGAGCGCACGAGGGACACCGGCGCCCACATCGTGCGCTGCCGCGCCGGCAGGACATCGACCTCTGCTCAACCACTCGCCAAGGGCGCGTGAGGTCCGGGCGCCGCGTCGGATCGGCTCGCGCCCGCGGGGTGAGGGTGGCGGTACATGGCCCCCGCCTGCCCACAGTGAGAGCCAATCACCTGATATGGCAGACCTCGCAGGGCGTCGCCGCACTCATCAGGACAAACCGCACCGGCCGAACCGGAAGGGCGGACTTCCGGGTGAGTGCCGTCGAAGAAGAGGAGGCCCCTGTGATCCACCGGTCTGGCTGACGACGAGCCACTGCACATCATGGCCCGCCACGCTGCTGGGGCGCAGCCGGACCTGGGATCATCTGCGGGCCGCCGATTGGCAAGGAAGGCTCGCGCGCAACGCCGCCGACCCGGCCGATGTCCTCCTCGACGTGCAGATGCCGGGCCTGAGCGGCTGGCCACCACCCGCGAGTTTGCTGCTCAGCGAGCGCGCCGCTAGAGGGCGTCATCCTGACCACCTCCGACACCGACGCCCCGTCGCGGATGCCATCGAGGCCGGTGCCTCGGCCCCGCTCACAAGCACGCCCACCCCAGAGCTCGCCGCCCGATCCGGGTGCCGTCCACGACGGCGCCCGTCTGGCCCACACGCCGGCTGCTCACCGCCGCGCGCACCGGCCACAGTCAGTGGTGTCCGGGCCAGGAGGGGCCGCGCCACGCCTCCCGAGGACTCAGTCGAGGCACCCGCCCGCCGAGGCCTCCCAGCAGTCGCGGCCTGACCCAGCGCGAGCGCGAAAATCCCTGCGCTCATCGCCCTGGGCCTGAGCGGACCAGTGAGAGGATCTGGCGACCGGAAGTGCGCCGTCCAGCGCCCACGCATGGTCACGACTCACGTGAGCCACCCGCCAGTCGACAAACCGGCTGCCGCTGACCGGATCCGTACCGTGCTGCTGGCTCTGGCATGGCGGCGTCGGTCGACCCCGCCGACGTCCCGGGAGGGCGGAGGCGGATGCGCGGCCCACGGTAGCCGCATACCCGCACCACTGGTGGTGCCGAGCGCTGCTGAACGGTGGGCTGTGTTCGCGGTTTGCGCATCATCCTCGTGGTCATGAGCATTCATACTTTCGGTCGGGTGCGTACTGAACGCACGGTCCAAAGAAGGAAGCCGTCACACCTCCGCGCAGGAGTTCCAGCCGGTTCGTTCGAGATGCTTTTCCCGCTCAACAGAAACGTCAGGGCGTGACTCATGGGTCCTGCTCACCGACAGGAGAGGCCATGATCGAGACCGCAGCAGCTACCGACTGCGCTGACACTATGTTCAGCTGGAGTCCGCAGGGATTTAGCCTCGAACACCTCAGGTTTTGAGATTCGTGATCACGGTGTCTATCCCTTCTGGAGGGGAGTACACGGAGGCCGAGTCGTGGAGGCTCGGGAGGAGGCGTGGGAACGCTCCAGATTCATCGGCTTCGCTTCGGCGAGCACGGCTACCTGCGACTGGTCGACCAGTGAGATTATCGTCTCGACGGCGCAACGGAGATGCGCTTCGACGATCAGCTCAACTTCCTGTCCCATCACACCGACGAGCCCCCGCCGTGCCTTCTCCGTCGCGCGCCCCCGGTCGTCGTCGGCGAGGAGGTGCCCGCGCCCTGGTACGCCCGACCGACAACGGGCCGGCGACGTCTGTCCTGCCGCCTGACGCCGAGCCCCCGTCGACGCGCCGCCGGAGGTCAGGTCGCGCAGACCCGCGCACCGACCACTTATTATCCTCCAGTGGCGGTCCTGGACCCCTGTGCCGCCCGGCGATCTCCTTCTGCATGGAGGGACGTATATTCCGCATCGACTGGTCCTGCCGAAGCCCTCGGGACGAGCTCATCGTCGGCCCCGTCAACTGGGGCGGCATAGGCTCCAAGGCCCCTGTTGGGCCGATGCCGTCCAGTCACCGACCACGCACGATTACCGATTCCGCCGGCCTCTTCTGGTCGAGAGCCTGGGCCGGATGCCACCGGGCGCGAGACGACCGTCCCGGCGGTTGCCGATGATCGCATCGCGGCCTTCGAGGTGTTCAAGGCCACCACCGGCGCGATGGAGCCCCGAGACCGTGAGTCCATCCTCGTCCTCGATCACCATCGGGGAGACCCGCTGTCAATGAGTCCCGCCTGGGCCATATTTGCGAACTGCTCCCCAGAACTCCGAGCGTTTGCCGAGATGGCTCGAGCCGCGGCTTATCTCTGCGAGGCCTCCCGGAGCCGGCCGGGCCGGATCCTCCCGGAGGACCCGGCTTACACGGACGGCAGGTTCCACCCTTCGAATCCGTCGTCGACTGCTCGACTCCGCCTGCGTCAGACTCCGAAACCGACGGGCCCCACCATCCGGCCATCGACGGGCTATCGGTGACACTGGTTGCGCGGGCACACCGCCACCCTGTCCCCGGCCAACAGCGCCAGCGCTCACATGCGTTCTTGCGGCGGGGACCGGTGGCCAACGTCCGGGAAGCCGTCGACGCCTTGGTCGCTGGCCGCCGTCGAGTTGGCGCTGCACGCAGCCACGACGGACGGCGCTGGAGTAGTCCTCCACGAGCAGGACACCGATGATAAGACCGCCTTCCTCTACTCCTGCGCCTGGACATGGAAATCGTTCCCGAGCTCATCGATCTTGGTGTCTGGCTGGGACGGCATCGTCGTCGCCGAGGGATTCACCCGCGGCCCCTCAGGGAGGCGGTACATATAAATACCACCTATTGCTGTCGCCGCGCTGACCGCTCATCGGTGTTCTTTCAACGCGGTGACGGTACGAGTACCTGATCGTCCCTGTCTCAATTTCGGCCTGACCGGCGCGTCTACTCGTCGCCGAGACGGCGTTTGCGGGGCGAGAGCTGCGAACTCGTTCATATCACCAGCCCCGAACTGACGCTGTTGGTCTGCGGCCCGTGTCCTCACTGAGGACGCCGGTGAGGGACCGTCCAATGAGCCGTCTCCTCACTCCGACGGTCGCCGACCGTGATACCTTCTGCAGCAGGTCGAGTCTCTTCTGTCGCCTGCCGCCCCGGGGCACGTCCGGGAGCAGACTGATCGCCCTGTACCGCCCCTGTCAGACCGAGGACCCGCTGCCTGATGGCACCGAGTCCGCGCCTGGCTGCCTGCTCGACGGTTAACGCTCCCCGTCACCAGCGGCATCGAGGCCCCTGGTACGCAGTGCGGTGGTTGATGGATGGGGGCGGTGATCGCGGAGCATAGCCCGGAGGTGCTGCTGGAGGCGGAGGGGCGCCTCGCGTGCGGGTCCCTCCCGACGACCTGAGGTGATGATCGTCCCCGTCATCCTCGGAGCGTTCCAGGGAAACGGGTTCGACGGGCTCTCAAAAGCCTGGCTCACGATTCCGGGCCGTCCTGACGGCCGCAGTACCGGGCCGTCCTCGACGAGGTACCCGCGATATCGATGGCCTGGCTACCTTCGCCCGGAGTCGGCGCGACGCCGTGCGGGACCCAAGATCGAGACCACTGCGAAAGTGTCCGGGGCCTACGTCAGCCGTCTGGCGGATTCCTGTCTGGACCTGCCCGTGGGTGGTCACATCGAGTCGTTACATCGCGATCCCACGCCAATGGCCTCCTGGAAGGCCTCGAGCACCGCCGGGTGCTCGGCCACCAGTGGGCGCCTCCTTACCGTGTTCGGCACCGCCGCCGACCCGCCCCTACCGGCCTACTCCGCTCGGCCTTCGGCCCGCGCCGAAGCCGACCTCGTCCCGACGCGCCGGGTCGCCGCAACACGGCCTCCGATGGAGCCGACGTGTTGAAGTTCCTGATGTCGCCTACCACCTCCCCGAGGACCCGGGAGAGGCGAGACGCGCCTGAAGCCGGAGAACGCTGTTACCGGCAGCTCGTCCAAGACTCGTCCAACGGCTGTGTGCGGCGGAAGTTCGCCGAGGCGGCTCATGGACCGCTGGAGTCGTCGATGCGACGCCTTCCTCACGGGCTGGTACGGAGCCCTGGCGCTACGAGATCGATCCCGACAATTATCCGCGACAGGTCCAGCCGCGAGTTGCTGGCCTGCATGACCGTTGTGCAGACCTCCACAACGGTACCCGTATTCACCGTCACGGCAGTGGCGGAGTCCCCCACCACGGGGTCACTGCAAGCCTGGGGCCGGGCCCATCCGACGCCGAACGGGCACCCCGCCCCTCAGCGCTGAGCGAGGTCGCCTGACCGTGGTGGCCTGAGCACGGCTTGAGCGGGACGAGGCGCATCAGTCCATGCCCGCCCACCCCTCCCGCGTGAGCCATGGAGGACCACGCCGACCCTTCTTCCACCTGATGCCCGCCCCCGGGCCTCCTTCCCTGCTCGACTCCGGGTAGCGGGATCTCTGCTGCGCGACCTGAGCCTGAGCGTCCCGGAGCGGGCGCCGGTGTCCGTGGTGACCTGCGCCCGTGTCTGAGCTGCCTCGACCCTGGCTCGACGTCCGTCGTCGCGCAGACCTCTGACCCAACGCGCCCTGGGCATGCACGGCGTCAAGGTGTTGGTGCCCGGCCTGTTCCCCATCGATTCGGTTGGCACCAGCGAGCTCTGCGGATGCTCCCGAACCCGGGAACGAGCCGAGCACTACCGATCCCGGCACCGCCTCGCCCCTGTCCAGCACCCCGCCCCCGTGCCCACCTGCTCGTGAAGGGGAGCCTGACCATGACCAGGCGTTCGGGACGCCATGCCCGCCGGGCCGTGCGGCCTACGCCGACCTCATCATTAACCGCGTCGAGCGTCGCATGCCCACCGACCGAGCATCAACTGGGCGACGCCCACACCAGAAGGTCTATCCGTCCGTCACCACGCCGACCCCGACCGGGGCTTGCTGGTGGCGATGGAAGGCCTGAGGGGACCGGAGCGGGCAGACGTTCTGGCCGATCTGCTTCACCTGTCCGTCGCTTCCTGTGCGCTCCCCGCGGGCGATCACACCGCGACAGTGGCCGCCGCTCAGGCTGGCGCGAGTACGGGAGACGACTACCTGCTGCTGGACCATCGACTACTGGCAGTCCGGCTCACAACGACTGTCAATAAGCCACCATGATATCGGCACCCTGCTCGGCACCCATGATATCTCCTGGGTGAACGGCGATGTCCTCCCGACAACAACGAGAGTCCCTCGCCGCGCCGTTGGGCACGACCGTCGCGCAGAGGGCGTCTACGCCGTCGTCGACATCGGTAGTCCCCACGAGGCTGTGGCGGCGAGGCGGCGCATCGAGGTCGCCGGTCAGCGTTCCCGCGATGCCCAGACGTTCCCCACCACCCGCGCGTAGCGGGCCATGGTGGGTACCGCCCTCGGCGTACCTCGCCGGCGGCCGCCCTCGGCCGCCGCCCGGACCGATCAGCGCTGCTGTTCCATCCGGCGCGGTGACGGTGGAGGACTGGGTCCGCGTCGTCGGCCGGCACCCCTCTTCGGTCGCTTCGACGGCGCGCCCATCGCCCGCGAGGACCTGCTCACGATGATGTCCGCCGTGCCGAGTGCGTCGGTGAGCCTGTCTCCGCGAACCTGGAGATATCGCCGCGCACTGCGTGCGTCAGCATGTCATCGAGGACGTCACTGGTTTGGAGCCGACCTATGAGGACCTGCGTGAGGGCGGCTCAGGCTCGTCGACGAGGGGAGCCTGAGCCCTGGTTCGTCGTACTTCCGCACAACCACGACGGCCAGAGGGCCGCGGCCACCCATCATCCTGACCGGCGACGCCGTGGACCGTCCGAGGAGCCTGTGCGTGGCCACCGGATCATCAACCCGTGCTGCCGGTGCCGTCTGCCAGGTCCCCGCCTGGGGCATGGCTGGGCATCGGCCTGGGGTAGCCCTGGCTTCAGATGCCCATACTACGGGCATAGGCCTGACCGATGTTCCCAGAAACCCATGCTCATGCTCCTGGAGGGCCATGACACCGGACCTCCGGTGCCTGGTGGGCTGCTCAACACCCTGGAGAGGAAATCATGACTGTCACCGTTGATGAGATCGTTCAGCCGGTGTAAGGGCCCCGTCGAGACCGCACGTGACCCGGCGCCCCAAGCGTTGAATGTAATAGGGTCCCACGCGCCCGACACGTACGCTCCGGCTGCGTGAGGCCGCCCAGCATCAGCTGGCTGAGCACGGTGAGGGTCGCGCCCGATGGTGTGCGCGGCGAATCCCGCACCAGATCCGTCGAGCCGTCTTCAACGGTCGACGTGGACCGGGCGATCGCTGCCCAAGCCGAGCGGGCTCACTGGGAGGCCGTGTCCGCCATCATCGAGCCGGTGGTACGCTGAGTGGCCGAGCTGGCTGAGCTGGAGTGACTCGGGCCGGGCGAGGTTCTCCGAGCGGGCTCGTCGCGGCTTCGCTGCTCACGACGAGGACTTCTCCGACGGGCTGGCGGTCGCCGTCCCCGGTGCCGGGCGCCTGCTGCGCGACTACCCCGCAAGGCGTTGTACAAGCTCGATCAAGCAGATGCGCAAGTGCGGAAGCGGCCCCTGATGTCCTACGCCACAGAGGGGCGGCGGCCACGTCTCACCGTTCTCGACCACGCCGACGGCGCTGACGACTCACCTCCGACACCCCAGCTGGGCACCTGCCGTTCGTCCCGACGCCACCGCGGGAGACCATCCGGTGCTCGTGCTGGGCAACCTGCGTGAGGACCGTCGTCGACTCCATGGACTGCCGCCGCGACTCGTCCCGGACGGTTCAGCCCGTGCACGACTGGCGGCCCGATGTCGTGCGTGGCGGTCTCACGACCGCTGCGACGAAAGCCACCGGGGAGGACTACGCGGACGGGCGAGCAGTCCGTCGTCAGGCTCCGCCAGTCCGGAGGTCTCGCAGTGCATCGTCACCGAGATGCTCCAGGAGGGTGCTGCGTGTTCGAGGAGGTCGCCGCTGGCCGAGCGGGCGTTTGACAGGAGCGGGCCGCGAGGCGCTGCCCGACTCGTCGGCTCAGTCTCGTCGGTGTCGATGCCTGACCTGCACTCATCACCGCGCACCGGGCGGGCACCGCCCGCCGGACCCTGCGCCGCCGGGCGACGACGACGCCGGTTTGGCCTGGGCACTGGACCGTCACGAGCAGGCTGCCTCCTGGTCGGGACATGACCGGTGCCGAGCGGGAGCAGGCGGTGGCTCGGGTGCGAGACGCCAGTGAGGAGCTCTCAGGAGTGCCGGCCTTGGAGGCCCAGCCGCCGCGAACCGTCGTCTCACGAGGACTGTGCCCTGGGCCGCGGGTTCACTGTGCCGCAGCTGCGGTGGAACGAGGAGGAGTGCTGCGCCCGGGGTGCTGGCGACCCTGCTGGATCCCACGCACGACCGACCGCGCCCATGCGGGGCTACTTCATCGAGTCCGTGCGCGGCCGCTGCACCGACGTCGCGGGCTTCCTGCGCCCTTCGACGCCGGACCCCTACGACTCGCACAAGACACGGACCGATCGCAGGAAGGCGAGTGAGGACCCTGGCTCAGGTGGGAGACGCCTGGAGATGGAGGAGGCCTGGCAGGGCGCGACGGCGCTCATCGAGCCCGGGAGGAGGAGATGGATGATCTGATGCCGGTGCTCGCTGGAGACCCGACCTCCTCCGAGGGCTGGATCTGCGGCACCGTTACCGGCACCCTTTCCTTCGCCCAGGTGCTGCCTGCGACCTCGGCGGATCGCTGCTGTCAACCGAATTCGGGCACGCCGGCTTCGGGCTGTCGAGATTCGCGTACATGCACGGTGGGGTACGGAGGGGCCTCCGGAGTCGCCGAGACCAGGAGGAGCGCGCCTGCCGCTCTGGCGTCCGTCTCGCCGAGGTCTCAGGGGCGCCGCCTTCAACAACCTCAACTCCAGCATGCCTGCTTCGGACACCGAGATCGTCCAACCCGGAGATCCCGGCGGATCGAGCGTGCACCGAAATCGCGTGGCCTCGACGGCAGTGCTGGAGGACCGCCGCGAGAGCCGGCTCGCCCTGGTGACCTCCGAGGGCGAGGAGGTGCAGCCCGCCTACCTCGGACACCTCGTCCGTCGGCCACGCCCCTCGCCCATCGCCGTTTCCTGCTGCTGGCGCCGGCCTCCAACGTCACGACCTCGCGCCCGATCTTCCTGAAGGCGCTGGCATGAGCTGCCGCGGGTGCGGCGCATCGGTTCGCCCACATGCGCCGCCGCACGGTCCAGATCCCCACCACGCTCCGCCTCGACCTCGATCCTGCGATGCACCGGAGGCTACCTGGAGTGGTGCAAGTGGCGGGATCACCCAGGCTTCCCGAGCACCGCATGTCTCCTGGCCACCGTCACGGCAGGCCCCTGGCGCCTGTTACCTGGACGTCTCCGGCTTGGTCAACCTCGCTGTCCCAGCCACGAGTGGAGTGGTCAGGACGGCCGGGTCAACGTCGCGAGGCACCGCCCGATCTCAGCGAGACCGTCATCAACCGCGAAGACGACCACCGATCCATGAAGTGGTCCTCGGATTCGACCTCACGAACTGTTACCGAAGCGAGCAGTCTCACGACCACCAACCCGGACAGCCCGCCGCCGCCTCCCAACGGCGCCGGATGGCCCACCACGGCACGCGGCGGCAACCCTGAGGTGCCGCTCGAGGAGGCCTGCTGCCGCTGGCGGCGCAGCGAGGAGGAGGGACCGGTGCAGCCTGTCGTTCACATCAACCACTGGCTCGAAGCGGAGGGCACGTGCGCCTGCGCCGCCTGCCCGCCTGCACAGGAGAGTGCCCGCGATGAGATCGACCGACGGTCGCGGCCGACGCGTCAGCGATCACCTGGTGCGCCGTCCCTCCATGCACTCCCATGGCCCGGATCGAGTCCTGCTCCCCACCACGACGACCTTCGCTCTGGAGTACGGCGAGAGAGTTGCGCGCTACTTGACTTCCCGAGGGCCGGCCGCTCCCGCGCCGAACAACCGTGGAGCGCCGGGAGACGAGCCTCGAGCGTGGAAACGCTACGGGGCCCCGTTGGACCGGTCATCTCGAGCGACTTCTTCGCCGACCTACCCGGCTCGCGCGTGCGAGGTCACTCGATCTGGGCAACACTGGCACTCGCACCATCCTGTCTCGATCGCCGAGGTCATGGCGGAATCACGGTGGTCAGTGCCTCCAGGACCGACGACGTCATCACGTCCTTCCTCCGGCCTACCACTCGGTGGGCGAGCCACGGCGTCGAGCTTCGACCACGCGAGGACACCGACCAGACGCTTACCGGAGGATCGTCGACTCTCGGGAGGCAGTGGTTCCCGTCATCGAGTCCGTTCTTGGCGGGCACCGGCGAACAGCCTCGACCTCGGCGACTGGTCAGGTCTGCCTCGGCTACCGCCGACGCATCGAGGGAGGCAGTACGAGCGGGTCGTCTTCCCCGATGAGAACGGGATGACTCGGCTCCGCCTGAACGCCGCATAGAGTTCGTCTTCTATCCACATGACCAACAACGGCTCATGGTTCCATCGAGGACGAGGCTTATCTCGCTGAGATCCTCTTCCGCTATGGAGGCCAGTGCGACGGAGGCAGATGAGTACCGACGCACTGGTTACACACCGTCGCCGTGCCCGACCTGCGCATGGGATCGGGCTGTTGGGATGGTAAGAGCCTCAAAGCCGAGGTCCGGTCGGGAGGGTGGAAGCATCTACCGTCTTGGGTCCCTCTGGAGACCCCTTCGTCCGATGCCTTTACGACGGCCCGAACCCCCGAACAGGTCCAGGGATCGCGTCGAGGATGGAGCCGGAGGTGCCTCGGGAGACCGTACGCTCATCACCGCCTTCGCCCTGCGTGGCCTTGCTGAGAGCACCTTCGGCGTGATCGCCCACGACCCCGGGCGGCCCGAGCCGTGGCTCCTCCCGCACTCCGCCCCCTGGAGCGGCGCAGCGAGGCCGCATGCGCGGTTGACTCCTGTGCTGCCGGTGCTCGGCGTCGTAGGGCTTGTGCTGGCAGGCTCACCGTTAGACCGTGACCCGCTGGGCCGGTCTCGCGGCGGCGCGGACTGATCTCAACCTTCCGTTTCCTGGCCGTGCTGGCGTCGTTGCTCCGGCACATGATCTCCAGGTGGGGTACGAGCTGTGCCATGGTTCGCCTTCGTCGGTCTTCGGTGGCGGCGCCGACCGGTCCTGTCGCCGACGTTCCTGGCCCGATCCCGATGCCCTCCACCCGCTTGGACGGCCTGGGACTCCTGTCGGCCAGATGGCGGGACTGGTCGTTGTCGCCGCAGGGCCGTTGTTCGCCGGCGTTCGCGGTGATTCCAGTGACCGCGGGTTGTGCGGTCCCCGGCGGTGGCGCCAGTGACGTGGGGGGGCGATCAGCCTCATCGACCCTCACGATCGTGGTCCTGAGCCCGTCTCCCTTCCCAACACCGACATGACGGCTGACTCACTGGGACCCGGTAGCTGCTCATCGCCTCAGCCCGCTTCAGGCAGGCAGGGCGTACCCGCTTCCTTCCCCGACGACGCGTCTGGCGCAGCCACCACCCGCTGCTCGCCATCGTGTCCGTGGCCCCTGACCTGGGTCACCAAGCCTGCTGATGTCACTGACCTGGAGCTTCCTGCTCAACCGAAGACTTCTGGGCGTCCGTCTGGAACGTGGCGATGGCTTGTCGCCCGTCATAAACTCATCCACCCCTCTGGTCGGTGACCGATTCTGAAAGGAAACCATGATGACCAACAACGCTGCTTCCTGCCGCCGATCGCCGCGTCGCATTGATGTCGAGACCTTGAGGTCAAGCGACCATTCACCACCTGACACGGTAACCGATCGACCTGCCTGTCATCCTCGTCCTCGTCCCGTTCGACGTCGCGCGACCGTCGAGCGTTCCCGGTCTCCGTCCAGTGCCGGATGGCACCGTCGCCCGTCATGCAACTCATCCAACCCTCTCTCCGGTCGATCGATTCTTTAGGAACCATGATGACCATCAGCTGCGTCGGCCGCTGGTCGTCAGCAGCTCGCGAGCTTGATGTCGAGGACCTTGAGTTCGCTGACCACTGGACTACTCCGAGCTGGTGCTCGTCTACCTGCTCATCGTCCCTGGGCCCATGTCGAGCCGCCTGGTCCGCCCCTCGTCCGCGCGACCGCCTGTTCTCGGTTCTCCGTCCAGTGCCGGGCTGCGACCGTCGCCCGTCAAGCAACTCATCCAGTCCCACTCCGGTCGGTGACCGGATTCTCAGCAACCGCGATGACCAACAACGCCGCTTCCTCCGCGGCCAAGATCGCCGGCGAGGCTCGGTGAGCCGATGTCGAGACCTTCGAGGTCGGCGACTACATGGACTACCCGAGATGGTGCTCCGGATCGACCTTGTTCGTCCACGTCGAGCTGCTCGTCTCCCGTTTTTCGATCGTCGTCCTGTGCGACCGCCTGAGCGTCTGTCCGAACCGGCAGGCGGTGACCGTCGCTCGTCGTAAGCAAACTCATCCACCACCATCCATCCCTCTCTCCGGTCGGTGACCGGATTTCGAAAGGAAACCATGATGACCAACAACGCTGCTTCCTCTGCTGCCAAGATCGCTGGCGAGCTGGTGAGCTGATGTCGAGACCTTTGAGTTCAAGACCATTCGACCACCCGGATGGGTCTACCTGCTCGTCGTCGTCGTCCCCGTCCCGCTCTTCGACGTCGTCCCGCGCGACCGCCTGAGCTACCGTTCTCCGTCCAGTGCCGATGGTGACCGTCGCCCGTCATGCGCAACCCATCCCACCAATTCATCCAACCTCTCCGGTCGGTGACCGATTCTGAAAGGAAACCAAGATGACCAACAACGCTGTTTCCTCTGCTGCCAAGATCGCCGGCGAGCTGGTGAGCTTGATGTTTTATATTCCTTTGAGGTCAAGGACCATCTGGACTACCTGACACGGTGTTCGGTCCACCTGCTCGTCGTCGTCGTCCTCGTCCTCTTCGACGTCGTCCTGCGCGACCGCCCGAGCAACATGCGGCGGTTGCCGGATGCTGTCTCTGGCGTCCGATGGTCCTCTGGTGCACGTCACCCCAGTCGGGTGACCCGGCACACGCCCAATGAGCAGAACCAAGCTGAAATTGAATGACCACGCATGGAAGCACGATCATGAAAGCGAGCACAGGGCATGACTGTCGATAGTGGAGGCTCACCACCTCCCGGCGAGCGAGTGGCGGTTCGGCTCCGACGGTTCAACCGGGAGGCGCGGAAGCCGGTGTCTGGGACCTGAGAACGAGGAGGCCCCGCCTGGGCACCAGAGTGTTCCGCAGCGAGCGGACCCTGCGCCACCACACCCGCGTGGGCCGCCGAGATCGACGACGCCTATGCGGCCTACGCGATGTTGCGCCGGTGGCTGCCACTGCCGGCCATCGTCCAGGGTCAGCACAGTCAGCAACCTGTTCCTGGGAGAGGACTGTGCCGCGTCATCGGCCCAACACGGCGCCTTCAAGCCATGGCGGACACCTGAGCCTGCGGCCCGTCTTCGGCACGGATGGCAGTTCTCGTCTGGGAGCTCGATATCGTGACATACTGCATCCGCCGGGAGACGCCGTCGTTGTCGGGGAGAGTGCGCCGACGCGCCGGACTGCTCCAAACCGCTGCGCTGTCGAGGACTTGACGACCGCCTCTGATCCCGAGATCCTCATCAATCCTGTCTGCGGATGGCCGGCGCTGTCGCCGATCAACGGCTCGACTGGGACACGACGGCCCCTGCCGCCGGACAGACTCCGGGAGGTGGAACGACGGGTCATGTTCGCCTCTGACCTGGAGCGGTCAGGCCACCTCTGCCGCCCGTACGCACGGCGGCCATGTTGGAGAGCCTGAGAGGCCTGTCGGCGCTCGCCGCACCATCGGGCACCGTCCTGGCTCTCTCGCAGGACCCTGCTGCCGCAGGCAGGAGCACCCCGTTCGGAGACTGGGGACTACAATTGCCGCATACCGGGACCACATAAACCCTTCTGCCCGTACTGCACGAGTGGGTCGCCTCCGATCCCCGGTGCGACCGCCGCGCCGTTCTGCGCCGCGGGACCGCCTCTTCGGCCAGTCGCCGTCCACCCCGCGCTGGGCGATGGTGCTCATCCGTCGCCACCGCTCGACCCGGAGGAGGCGGCCTCATGGAGCTCATCGAGCGATGCTTTCGTCAACATGCCGGTACGCGCGAGTGCCCGGTCGGCGCATCGACGCCGAACTGTTCAGACCGTCCGCTCCCGAAACCGCCTGGCCACCGGATCGAGCTGCTCTGGGTGCCTTCGACCGGCTCTTCCGTCATCGTCGCCGCCCGCCACGAGTGCCGCCGCCGTCGCCGCCCATCCCGAGGCCTGCCCGTGCAGCACGAGGGGCCGCCGAGGAGGCGTGGACCACCCGCTCAGCGTCAAGGCCGTGGAGGCCGACCGGCCTGCCCGATGCGCCGAGACCCTGAGCTGGTCAGGAGATTGATGACCATCCGCTGCAGTTCAAGCCCGGAGGGAAAGCCGGAGGATCCTCGATGATCACTCTCGTGACGTAACTTGCACCGGGCCACTTTGATGAGGTGGTGACTGCCGGTCCTGGCCCGTATGGGGGGCGAGCGAATTGAGGCCATGGTGGACTCCCTGGAGTCCATCGAGTTGAGCCGGCAGTGCTGCACCGCGCCGGTCGAGTCGGCCTTGACCGAGCTACGGTCGGTCCTGGCGCTGGACCCGCCCCGTCGACTTCGGCTGGCACCGTCAAACGTGTTCCTGACCATGCACGACCATTCGACCACGCCCGGAATGTTGGCCCGTCGTACCCGACCACCCGAGCAACCGTCCTCACCCATTCTCCTGAGAGAAGCACCCATGAATGCGACAACCGCCCCGCCCCAAAAGCCGGCTCCAACGGCCCCTCGTCCTGGACTGCAGCGCGATCGCCCTGCCCTTCCGGGGCGGTGCTCGGCCGCTGGGATTGTGGTGACCGTGCTCATCCCGACCGCGGCGCTCTGGTGCTGGACCAGGACCCGGGCCGACACTGCTCCCACCAGGCTGGGCCGACGGGGCGTCATGGCCCAGGTGACTCTCCGCCATGGAGGGAATCGTCACCACGACGCCTCGTCCCTTTGATGATGGTGGGCAGGGTCGATGGTGGTTCCCGTCGTGCTCTGCACGGTCTCAACCATCTGACGACGTTTCTTGATCTGGGGTCGGAGGGCGGATCTCCTCCGGTCCCTACCTCAAGGCGGCTTTGCGGCCTGTCGGTGGTTCTGACGGCGCAGGGCCAGTGGCACTCCGGCTGGGTCGAGGCGGAGGGACGATGGCCGTCGTGATCCGGCCACGTCCTCATCCTGGCGACGCTCGTTGAATGTGCTGTGCGGGCCCATCCGGTTAGGGACGAGCCATACAGCGGTGAGGGTGTGATTTCAGCAAGTCCAGATAGAGAGGCAAAACATGCGACATGGGCACTGAGTATGAGACGTCCCGTGGGCCTGATGTCGGGACGACGGGCATGTCGCGGGGGCGGTTCCCAGGAATGAGGCAGCAGAGCGAGAACGGAGAGGGTGCGAAGAGCGCAACGCATGAGAAAGTGAACTTCCTCAACCAGGTGGGTTGCTTGTCATCCCGGTGATGGACCCCGATTCACTCGAGTGCGTGATTCCTTACTTGTTCTTCGCACCTCCTTCGTTGGAGGAAAGGCGGCCGTTGACGAGTACAATTGGTGACCATCAGCCGCCGATACCCCGCTTGTGCGCCTCGACGCGACGATCTCGAGCTGCGCTACGTCCATTTTCCGCATGATGGAGGAGACGTAGGTTTTTCTACTGGTGGTCTTCAGCGACGTTCATCGCGCGGCGTATCTCGATAGCTCGTGTGGGCCCTGGCACAGGAGGTGAAGCACCTGCTGCTCGCGGCTGGACGCGTCGGTCGCGATCGATGCCGCTGACGTTGATCTCGGCCGTGGATGATCGCTCGCAGGACCCGCTTCGTCGGACCGGGTGAGAGCTGTGCCGCCGGCGTGGATGGTGCGGATCACTCTCGCGATCCCGACGAAAGGTGCGTCAGATGTTGAGCAGGAAAAGCCGGAGCCCCGGCGGCAATCCCGCCATCGAGGAAGGTGTCCTCGTCAAGGTGGTGGTGTTGAGCGGGAGGACGCGAGTCTTCCTCGCTGGTCTTCCGAAAATCCGGGAGGTGGCCTCACGCCATCGAGCTGCGGGCATCTGGATGTCCATCAGTGCGACGTCGACGGTGCGTTCGTGGACGAGGGCGACTGCGCGGCGCCGTTTGTCCGCGCGCGATGACGTCGATGTCCGGTTCCGAAGTCGAGGATCGCGGACATGTCGTCGCACGATGGCGTCGTCGACGACGATGACCTGATCGTTCCGGCTGTCCTGTTGCGTCACGGGGTGTCCTTGGGGGTGAGGGGAGGGTGGGAGGATCCATTGGTGGGCGGTGGGGTGATGGTGGTGGTGCTTCCTAGCTCGGCTGCGTTCTCCTTGGATGCCGAGGAGGCCCAGTCCGGAGGAGCTGGTCGTGGTGGCTGGGCCAGGGGTTACGACGAGGAGCCTGGCGGTGTCGTGATGTCGAGCTGATGGTGCATCAAAGTCGTAAGTGGCGTGCTTTGATCATGTTGGCAGGACCCGGAGGATGTGAGTCAGGCTGGGTCAGGGTGGGGGGACAGGGTGAGGTCTCTCGTGGGCGGTGGTGTAGTCCGGCGTGGTCAGGTCGCTGGGTCTGGGCGGTGTGCAGGTTGGCGGTGGGGGGTGGGGTCCAGTGGGTGTTGGTGCTCCGTCGTAGGAGGCGGAGCATGGTGCGCAGGTCGGCGACGGATTGTCGTCCGGGTGGTGATGATGTCGTCCAGGGCGGTGGTGGTCAGCAGGTCGGAGCGGTTGCGGCGTTCGGGCGAGTGAGGACGATGTGGGTGTTGGCGCGGGCGAGGGTGTCGTGGAGCTCGCGTGCGATGAGGGCTCGTTGGTTGTGGAGGGCCCGACAGTGGTGGCTTCGGCCTGGCCAGGCTCAGTGGCTCGCCCGGCGGCAGCACAACAACCATCCTTCGAAGCACAGCAGTGCCCACGACGCCTGTTGCGTCAGCGAAACTCGTGTCCTGTCTCTGCGCGCCAGGCCGTCAGGTAGTCGTGCGCGGTGTGCTGCGGGCGATGACGAGGACCTGCGATGACAGTGATGGTCATTCAGGAGGGAGGAACAGGGCCAGCCAAGCGGTGACTACTGTCGCGGTGAAGGTGCCGCGTGCTGGATGGTCCAGGCGGCGCCTCGGCGCTACGACCGTGACGGCCAGGTCCACGGGAAGCGGTACCGCAGCAAAACGTCCACGACGAGGAGCCCGAGGAGTAGCAGGACTCGGGAAGTGCAGAGATAGGGAAGTGATGAGGCGGAGAGGCACAGGACGGTGCATGTCAGGGTGTACAGCCCCCAGTTGGCGCTCCAGGCCGCCCGCAGGCGGGTGAGGATATGGGTGGGCGCTTCAGCGTGGCGCGACTGAGGCCGAATGCTCCGTCGAGCTCGCGCTGGACTGGGGAGGCGATGGCGAGTCACCGGAGTCGTGCGTGACGGTGCCTGGACCGTGGGTGTCCTTGGGGTGAGGAGGTGGTGTGGAGGATCCACAGGCGTGGGGTGATGGTGGTGCTCTCCCAGGGCTTCCGGCTGGGTGTTTTGGATGCCGAGGAGGCCCAGCTGAGAGCTATGGTCGCGGTGGTTGGGCGGGGTTGATGATGAGGAGCCTGGCGTGGGTGTCGGTGGTGTCGAGCTGATGGTGCACTGGGCGTCGGGGGGCGGCGTGCTTGATCATGTTGGCGGAGGATGTGAGTCAGGTGGTGGCCAGGTGGGGACAGGTGAGGTCTTCCTTCGTGGGTGATGGTAGTAGTCCACAGGTCAGGTCGTGCTGGGTCTGGGCAGGGCGGTGCAGGTTGGCGGTGGGGGTAACGGAAAAGAAACCAGGCCCAGGCGGGAGGTGGGAGTCGGTGACGGACAGCCGTTCGGCAGGAGACAACAGTCCAGGCGGCGGGTCCGGGTCGCTGTTGCGGGCGTTCCCTGCAGGATGACGGGAGGCACGCGCCGCGCGCAGGCTCAGCAGTTGCTTCGTGGCTCACCCGGCGCAGCACAACGCCCGAGCACACGGTCAGGAAGAGGTGAGCTGCCAGGCGTCTCACCTCCACGAGCCAGGCGACCAGCCCGCAGCAGGGCGAGCGAGGCGGCGTCGGCATGAGGCAGTCGATTAACCAGAACACTGCGGCCGGTGAGCCGAAACGGGCAGCCGCCCGACGCATCAGACGGCCGTCCGCCCAGCGGGTGTCAGCAGTAATCGCAGCCGAGGCGAAAACCAGGAACCGGGTTGCGTGCCACCGCGCCCAGGACCCATAGTGGTGACATTGACGCCGCCCAGCCTCCGCCGCCCGCCGGCAGGCAGCGCGCGACACGCATACCAGCATCTTCTGACAGTATATTACTTTAAGCATTATTATTAGCGGTTTAATTTGCTCGGCTCCTTTCTGTGAGACTGGTTCAGCAGGAATTATTAAGCCAGATAACTTCCGGATAAACACGACGACGGCGCACCGCCCGCCAGCGCGCACCAGATCACCAGCCGCCCGGCCGGACCTCGGACCGCCACCAACCAGCGTTCAGCACGGGTTGCCGCAGCACCGGAAAGACGTCCGGTGGCGTCGCTGGGGCTGCATCAGGAGGATCTGCCAGATAAGTCACCCATTTGTGACTGGCGGGTAACACCCCGGTGGAGACCAGTTCAGTGGCGCGGTGCCGTGCTGGCATCGTTGTTCAGGGGACCGCACCCGGCGCGGTCGGCCGGTCACTGCCACGGCCACCGTGTGGAAGATCACGACGGCGGTTCGATCTGGAGTCATCGCCCGCCGAGCAGCTGGTCGAGTCACACGCCGCCCAGATGAGCGAGCAGGGTTCGCAGTGATCGCCTGGTGCCACCCTGATGAGCCGACGGTTGCGCTGATGCCGAAAGGCCGATGACTGTGGAGCCGAAGCAACGCATCTGATGAGACTGACCATCGCGCCGAGCCTGAGGTGAACGGCCTGCCCGATGGGGTCGAGCCCGTCAGCCGAGTACCGGCAGTGAGCCAGCGCCGGTGAGCTCTCGGGATGTGGTCCAGACGGGTCCGAATAGCGCCGAGCCGGGGCCGGCTCACGGTTCACGCGAGACGGGCAGGCCAACGTGGTGGCGCGAGTCGGGGTCTGATGCCGAGGACGCACTGAGCCGACCGAGTGCTCACCACACCGACCGCCCACCGACCGCACGCACAGGTGACCAGACCAGCCCTTTTCCGCGCCGCCCGCCTGCAGCAGCCCGGCTGCATCGGCACGGAGACCAACGATTACCAGGCCAGTCGCCCGTGCAGCCCGCGGTGCCACGCGACGCCGAGCGCGCGAGCGGCTGCGGCGTCCTGCGCAGTGCCCGAGCGAGTGTCGAATCCGGATCGCCTGACCGTCGCCCACAATGTCCAGCCGTCCAGCCGGAAAACATCCGGAAACCACCGCGTCAACGCAATTTTGACGCCTTCACTCGGCGCCGAACAGCCTGTTTCGATAAAGGTTCGTTACCGGTAGATACAGACCCGGTATTCTATCTCCGCCAACTGACGGCTGATTGCATATCACCGTGGCTGAGGACGCGATCGGCTGCCGCCGCCGGATCTGCCCTCGACTGCCACCCGACCTCATGCGCCGGAAGATACGCACGCCCACTGATCGTCACCGGCGGGTCACATCGCACCCGCGATGGCCCACCGACAGTCCGTCAACACAAGCGTGCCGCCCTGCTGCATCAGACGCGTGCGCGGCCGGCCCCGCCGCGGGCCCGAGTGGCGCACCAGCCGGGAGCCCCGGATGCCGGCAGAGACGGAAACCGCCAGCCGGGCAGCGAGCGAGCAGCAGCCTGCCACCACCAGACGGCGGGTCGAGTCGTCCACGCCTGCCCGCGTCGCTCCTGCCACGACGATCACTGTCGGCCTCGAATGTCTCCGGGAAACCAAGCCACCCGGAGGCGGGCTGGCGCCGGTCTGAGTGTCGAGGCGCGGCGAGTCAGCAGATCCAGGGTCAAGAGCGGGTCCTCGCTGGTCGTCGTCTCTGCCCGAGGCTGTTGTCGGCGGCAGATCTGCCCGAAATCGCTGATCGCCTGCGAGCACTTGGCGTTGAATCAGTCCCCGGGAAGTTAAACCGGTCCATGATACCGTCGCGCCACTGGCGAGCCGTTGCGTCATCGGTGGCTGAACAATGCGCTCACACCGTCATTGTCGGCAGCGCCTCGGGCACAGGTCAGCAGTATCGTAGAACCAGCATGTCGATCGCCACCGCCCTGGGTGTCGTCGGGTGCCCGCGCGTCGCCACGATAATCGACCAAACGCGAACGTGCTCACCAGACCATGCGAAACGGTAGTCAGGTCCAGTCGACTGCCCAGCCTCACGGTCCAGGCCGCTGGCCGCGACAGTCGGTTCGAACACGAAACAGTGCCCTCGTCATGGATTTGCGCCGCAGCGGTCAGCAGCCGATCCTCGTTGCCTCACCGGCGCCGTTCGCGATCTCGAGGTCTTTCATTTCGTACAGGAAATGATCGCCAAAACGTCTCCAGCGTCAGTCACAGGGTCGTCAGCACGTGCCCATGACGCGCGCGGGTGGTGGCTCACGCGAAGCGCAGCGCCCAGCGCACCACCGACGACGATGAGGCGCGCGGTCAGGCGCCCAGGCCGTGCTGGCGCAGCAGGTCGAGCCAAACACCCGCCCGCAACGAGATAGTCGAGCACCACCGGTCCAGAGCAGTCCCAAGCCCGCAGTGGTGTTGCACAGCCTGGCGCTAGGGAACAGCGAGGGCCCCCACGACCGTGAACGATTGATGGTGCGCCTCAAACAACCAGGCCGGTCGGCAGCCTCGGGCGCCCAGTGAGTGCTGGAAATGTAGTCCAGTTAAATGAAACACCCGCGCGGTCGCCTCGCTCGGAGTCGGCCGCCGGCAAGTCGTCAGGGATGTCGGGTGGTGCCGGGAGCTGCGGCAGTCAGAGATAAACGAGCGTGGCAGCAGGTGATTGTAATTACAGTCATCTGCCGCCGCCGCCGAGAAAATGCTCGGGCGACGGCGCCGTTTATGGAGAAGTCCCCGCAGGAAATGGATGCCGTGGGTCGATTGACTGGCGGTACCGTCGGGGTGTCAGGAACGGCGACCGAGCGGGAAATGAGTCCACGTCAGCGCCGTCGAGTAGTCGAGACGATCACCGCGCCCGCGCTGGCAGACCGCGTCTCACAGGCGCCGCCGAGCAGCCGGCAGATGGGCGGTGGCCCGGTCCGTGGTCGGCGCCGCGGCGGCAAAACGGGCCGACTGCAGCCGAGACGACCAGTGGTCGTCGCCTGCGGACGGTCGTCGCAGGCCGGGATTCGGCGCCGACCGGCCTGCCTCCCAGACGGCCCAGCGGTGGGCGCGAGCCGGTCGCCGGCGACGCCCGTCGCGCGGGCGGTCCGCAGGTGGTCCGCGACAGGACCAGCATCCTCGGCGGCAAATGAGGTGGGCGTCGCCGACGAGGCCGGTGGTTCGCGACGAAACCGGTTGCCTGCGGACGTCGTCGCGCTGAAGATGAAATGGTCAAACAGGCGAGTTCTCCGCGTGGCGACCGGCGCCCTCAGCAGGCAACGGGCAGCTGCCCGCCCAGATCGCGCGTCGGAGCGTCAGATAAGACGGAAGAGGCCGGAGTTGGAAATGAGATTCAGGAAACCATCCCCGAGAAGAAGCGATAGTCACGCAGGATGAGGCGCGTTGCCCGACCAGCCAGTCACGGCGGAGGGCAACGAGCGCAGGCGAGCGGCAGACCGGTCTCCCGAGCTGCAGGACGTCGTCGGCTCACCCAGTGGGGTCGCGGCACCCCACCTCAGCCTGACGGCGGGATTGTCCCAGGACCGAAATTAACCAGCGGGCGCACCGATCCGGCCGAGGCGCGCAGGAGGCCCTGCAGGCCGGGGATCACGATCAGGGCCGCTTGAGGAAACAGCCCGCGTGACAGGCACGCCAAGATGTCCCCGGCCGGTGAACCGCCCGCCCGGCGTCCCCGACAGGCGTTCCCTGCCCCGGCCGGTGGTGAGGTCGACGCCCACTTCACCGCGGGCGCACGGCCTCCGCACACGTCCGTGCGCCCGGAGATCGCGGCAGACGCGGCGATGACTGCGCGTCAGCAGCCGAGAGTCTTCGCGCGATGTCGGCGATGCGCCGGATGTCCTCCTCCGAGGTTCGTCAGCGCCGCAGCAGAGTTTTCAGCCAGGTTGCGGCATTTCACCCAGCCTGTTCGCGCAGATCTGTCGCGGCGGCATAGGCAAACGTGGCAGGCGATCGTCGGAGGAACGACTGCCTCAGCAGCCTGCCGGTGAAACCGCCTCGACGGGCCCAGGTCGATACTGACACCGATCGTCGGTGCCCGGTCAGGTCGCCAACCGCTCGGAGGCCGATGTCGTGGATGGGGCCGCCCGGATCAAACGACCAGCGGCCCGAGGCGGCGTCGACTTAGTCGCACCGCGCACCAGTGCGGCCGAGCAGCCGGGCGGCGGACCATCTCAGCGTCTCGATCTGCATCCCCGTGCCAGCAGCGCGCACGATATCCGCTGCGCCTCCCGATCCGCCAGCGGGCGGGCGCCGGTCGTCGTCCAAATGTCTGTGCTGCCCGCGAACACGCGCCGGCGGCGTGCAGCAGCCGGGTCGCCCCATGTCGCCATTCGGAACCGTCGGCGCGCAACTCATCTGAATTGCCGATCAAATGATGACCGGATATTTGGCAAGCAGGCGTTATGTCAGCCGACTCCATTCAGGAACATGCCTGCCGAGCCGGTGGCGCACGTCGAGACGTGGTCGACAAAGCCGATGCTCGGGCATGTGCACCTGCAGGGAGGGCTCGAGGACGTCGAGTGGATAGTCAGGAGTGCCGAGCCGCGTGGTTCACCCGGGAGGGGTCACGCAGCGTCAGCAGCGCACCGAGCGGGCAGTGCCCGACCAGGCCCAGAAACCAGGCGCCGAATTAGTACAGCCCGCCGGAGGTGGGCAAACACCGGGCACGTCAGTTGCCCACCTCCAGGCGCCCGGCGGTCGCGCAGGCCGCGCAGCGCCGACGCCCACGGTCAGTATCAGCTGCCGGTACCCACGCCGGTCCCGCAGCGTCGCACTGGCGCAGTGGACCAGCAGCCCTTCCGGCGGTTCTCGGACAGGCCCTGGTTCGTGCGGCCGCCGAGTCGGCGGTTCACACCTCCAGTTCACGCCGCCTGCCCACTGATGAGCGCCGAGCGGGCCCAGTTCGAGCCCGGCAGTGGCGGCGTAGATGCTGATTAGAATGGTGCCAGGTCACCTCATCGGCTGCAGGCTCACGCGCCATTCAGGTCGACAGCACCTGATCGCAGCTGTTGCCATGCCAGCAGCGGTCCGGGAAAAGCGTCCGCAGCGCCGCCGGGTCGGGGGAGGGTGCCAGGCGGGCGCAGCCCAGCGCCGTTAACGCAGACCACGCCGACGATGGTGGTTCGATCCGCCACGCAAATGAGCCGGCGCAGCGGGAGGTGGCTGCGGCCCGCCGGGCAGGCGGTTCGGCCGGTCGGGTCGCGCCGCATCGTCAGTCCGCCAGGCACCAGGCCAGGCGGCGGGATGGCGCCCGGGTCAAGCCGGTTACGAGTGAGGAACAGCACATCGCCAGCGGGCGGCCCAGCGGGCGGGTGCCCGCCTCAGCGTGCGCCAGGCGCCGGCCCGGGCGCAGGCGGCGCCCGGTGCTGCGCGGTCGACGAAACATGCGGCGCCGGGAACAGGCGCGTGAAATGCGCATCGTGGTGATGACTTGACATCACAGCGACAGGCGAGTCGGGAGTGGAGTGTTGGAGTAATTGGAGGGCATCAATCATGCTTCTCCCGCCTGAGCCTGAAATGAGATGGGTTGAGCAGAGGCAACTGAGATTGGCGACTCGAGGCTGGCGAGTTTTCGATTGAACTCTGAGACGGAGCCGACTGCAGATTGCTGTGGTGCCGAGTGGTACCGTGAACGGCGCCCGGGCGGTGTCGCCGCCGGCCGTCAGCAGCCGACCCCGCAATGGGGCCGGCACTGACGGAGTCCCTGGTGGCGCTGATGGCGCGCATCGCGGGGGAGTCGCGCCAGGCCGCCGTGGTACAGCGCCCGCCGCCCCGACTCCCCTACGCGATGCGCGCCATCAGCGCCTGAGGACTCCCGTGCCGGCCCCATTGCGGGGTCGGCACGCTTTTTGCGGTCCCGTGTCACGATTGGCGACTTTCCCGCCCGAGCGCCGTTCGCGGGGGACCTCACACTCGGCACCACGGTGTCTGCGCAGGTCAGAGCCGATCTCCGGGATCCAGTCGAGCTCGCGGCCGCCGGCCGCGCCTCGAAAAAGTCGCCAATCGTGACACTTTTTTCCTCTGCCGCGCCTCAGCCGCCCCGCTCCCCTCCGACCCACAGGTAGGCTGACGGAAGCGCCAACGGTGTGCCGCGCAGGCGACCCTCCGGGCGCCACCGGCCACCTCCCAGCGCTTCCGCCCTTTGCCTTCAGGGAGACCTGAGGAAACCCGCCCCGATGAGTGCCGTGCAGATCGCCCTAGTCGTCATCGTCGTCATCGCCACGACGATCGGTATCGCAGTTTTCGCACGCGCCTGTTGCACTATTGGCGCCCGCATGGCCGTGGGCCGCGCAACCGCACCGGAGCGCCTGCGCCCGGTCGGCCGGCGCCTGGCGCTCACGCTGGGGGCGCTCATGGGCCACACCGCCTTCAAGGGTCGCCCTTCGTCAAGGCCGCCCACTGGCTGGTCATGGTCTCCTTCCCCTGCTGTTCCTCACGCTCGTAGCCGGCTACGGTCAGGTGCTGGGCGGTCCCTGACTTCGCGCTGCCGCTCATCGGCCACGCCGCCTGGTGGGCCTGGGTCGTCGAGCTCATCGCCTGGCTGTCCACCTTCGGGATCGTGGGACTGACGATCCTGCGCTGGCGCCTGACCCGGGCCGCCGGGCCGCCCGCCCTACGCCCCGGACTCCGAGGGCGGCAAGCGCCCGCGTACCTCCCGCTTCGCCGGCTCGACGTCGGCCCAGGCGAAGTTCGTCGAGGCCACCATCATCGGCGTGGTCGCCTGCGTGCTGGCGCTGCGGATGCTGGAGCACGCCCACCTGGCCGCCTCCCCCGACCCGGCGCAGCGGGCCCTGGCCTCCTGGACGCACTTCCCCTGACGGCCTGGACCGGCCCGCTGCTCGCCCCTGCTAGCGCCGGCGCCCTGGCCAACGCGATCCTCGTCGTCGCCACCATCAAGGTGGTGCTGTCGATGACCTGGTTCGTCGTCGTGGGCCTGCAGCCCTCGATGGGGGTGGCCTGGCACCGGTTCCTGGCGATCCTCAACGTCTACGCGCGCCGCGAGGTGGACGGCTCCAAGGCGCTGGGCCCGCTCCAGCCGCTCATGGTCGGCGACGAGCCCCTGACCGAAGCCACCATGGACACGCTGGAGGAGGCCATGGAGGCCGCCGACTCCGGCGAGGGCCCCTGAGGTGCGCCTGGGCGTGGGCCGCATCGAGGACTTCACCTGGAAGGGCCTGCTGGACTTCTCCACCTGCACCGAGTGCGGCCGCTGCCAGGACCTGTGCCCGGCGTGGAACACCGGCAAGCCCCTGTCCCCCAGCTGTTCGTCGCGAGCGCTGCGCGACCACCACGCCGCGGCCGCCCCCTACCTGCGGGCCGCGAGCGCCCTGGGGGTCGAGCCGACGACGTCACCGAGGAGATGGTGGCCTCCCCGCCCCACCTCCGGCGGGCTGGTCGGCAGGCACTGGGCATGCACGACGGGCTGGCGCGCGAGACGAACCTGGGCCTGGAGCCGGGCACCGCCCACACCGGCGACGTGCTCGGCGCGCTGCTGGCGGCCAAGGCGGCCCCCACCGAGACGGGTGTGGCCACGCGGCCGGCGCCCTGGCCGGGGAGGTCATCCCCGCCGACGTCCTGTGGGCCTGCACCACCTGCAGGGGCCTGCGTGGACCAGTGCCCGGTGGACATCGAGCACGTCGACCACGTCGTCGATGTGCGCCGCCAGCAGGTGCTCATCGGAGTCGGCCTTCCCCAAGGAGCTCGGCGGCATGTTCCGCAAGATGGAGTCCAAGGGAACCGTGGGGCTGCGGCGCGCAAGCGCCTGGACTGGGCCAAGAACCTGGACTTCGAGGTGCCGGTCATCGGCGACGACGTCGAGAGCGCCGCGGACGTCGACTACCTGTTCTGGGTGGGTTGCGCCGGCGCCTACGAGGACCGGGCCAAGAAGACGACGCGGGCGGTGGCCGAGCTGCTGCACACCGCCGGGGGTGAGCTTCGCGGTGCTGGGCGACGCCGAGACCTGCACCGGCGACCCGGCCCGCCGCGCCGGCAACGAGATCCTCTACCAGATGCTCGCCGCGCAGAACGTGGAGACCCTGGGCGAGGTCGGGGCGCAGCGGATCGTGGTGACCTGCGCGCACTGCTTCAACACGATCTCGCGGGAGTACCCGCAGATCGGGGGGCCGCTACGAGGTCGTCCACTACAGCCCAGCTGCTCAACCGGCTCGTGCGCGAGGGTCGGCTGCGTCCCGGCGCCGCCGCAGGCCGCGGGTGGTTCGACGGCGCCCGACGCCCCATCCGCCTCCGCCGCCCCGGCCACGCCAGCACCCACCTCCGGGCAGGGACGGCGACTCACCGGCCGGGGACGCCCCGACGTCGAGCACCGAGGCCGCCGAGCCGCAGGCCGAGGCCCCGGCGGCGCCGTCGGGCGGGGAGACCGCCAGCAAGGCAACGGGCGAGCCGGTCATCCCGACGGTCACCTACCACGACGCCTGCTACCTGGGCCGCCACAACCAGGTCTACTCCCCGCCGCGCGAGCTGCTGGAGGCGACCGGCGCGACCACGGTGGAGATGCCGCGCAGCCGCGAGGCAGGGCTTCTGCTGCGGCGGCGGCGGGGCGCGCGCCTTCATGGAGGAGACCATCGGGACGCGCATCGCCGTCGAGCGCTCGCGCGAGGCCATCGGCACCGGCGCGCAGGTCATCGCCACGGCCTGCCCCTTCTGCACCACGATGCTCTCCGACGGCGTCGCCTCCGAGGGCGCCGACGTGCGGGTCACGGACGTGGCCACCCTCATGCTGGAGGCCGTGCGCCGCGGCGGGGAGTAGGCGGCGTCGGCCTCACCCCGCCGGCTCAGCCGGGGGCACTCTGACCGGCCGGGGGCACTCCCCTCCCATCGGGGACACCCGACGCGGCGGGGGACATTCCCCTCCGGCCGGGGACATCTTGCGCGTGCGGGGACCGGAATTCTGTCCCCGCACGCGCGAACCGCACCCGGCCGCACAGAAACGGCCCCTACGGCGTCGAATGTCCCCGGCCGCACAGAGATGTCCCTGCACGCGTCGAATGTCCCCGGCCGGGGTCGGACGCACCCGCCGTTGGGATACCGGTGGACCAAGCACCGCAGGACAGGCAGGACAATTCCCACCATCGGGCTGACATAGCCCCTCCACCCGGGGGAGACTACGAGGTGCGCGGCCCCACTGCCGACCCCCGCACACGGGGCCGCCCGCGACACGACCGGCAGGACCGGCGGCGTCCCACCACGGCGCCTCCACTCGGGAGGACACACCCCATGACCTTCACCTACACGCTCACCTGCACACTCGACACCACCACGGCCCTCCCACCCGTGGCCGGCAGTGAGGAGCAGCGCGCCTACTGGGTCACCCCCACCATCCTGGCGTGGCCGCTGTCGCTGCTGCCCCGGGGATGGACCGCGAGGTCGTCGTCACCGACGCCGGCGACCCCCTCCCCGGCTCCGGCCTCGCCCTGCGTCTCATCACGGCGCCCGACGGCGGCGCCGCAGCCATCCACGGTCGGATCCTGGGCGCGGACGGCATGCCCGCCCCGACGGTCACGCCCCTGCGCATCGTCGGGAACCTTCCCCGACGAGGTCCTCGCCGCGCACCCCCACCTGGAGGGCTACATCGCCCCTGAGCGCGACCGACGCCGCCGGCACTCCCCTGCTCGACGACGACGCCGTCGCCTCCGCCCTGACCGGCCAGGGTCGCCATCGCCCAGTACGTCGGGTCCCGGACCCCACCGAGGACGCCGACGTCAGCGGCGCCCGCCTCGACGCCTTCACCGGGGTGCAGACCGCCATCCTCCTGACCACCTCTACGCCGAGGCCGCCACCCGCGCCGAGCTGGGCGTCACCTTCTCCGGCGGCCTGCCCTCCTTCGCCCTGTGGGCGCCCACCGCGCAGGCCGTCACCCTCCTGACCTGGGAGACCGGCGACCCGCTGGGATCGGTGCCCGGAGGTCCCCGGCCCGCCGCGACGCACCCCGGCCGTCCGCAAAGGCGACGGCCGCTGGGTCGTCACCAACCGCCCCTGACTCAGCCGGCCGACGCCGCTGAGCACCCCCCGGCGGCGAGGCCCGGCCCGAGCCGCCCGCCGCCCCCATCACCGCCGGCTGCCAGTACCTGTGGGAGGTGCGGGTCACGTGCCCAGCACTCGGCGCGTGGAGACCAACGTCGTCACCGACCCCTACTCGACGGCGCTGACGACGGACTCGACCCGCTCGGTCGCCGTCGACCTGGCCGACCCCGCGCCTGGCCCCCGAGCAGTGGGCCACCACCCGGGCTCCGGCGGTCCGCAACGACTCGGCCCGCAGCATCTACGAGCTCCACCTGCGGGACTTCTCCGCCGCCGACGGCACCGTCCCGCCCGAGCTGCGCGGCACCTACCGGGCCTTCACGGTGGCGGGCTCGGCGGGCGTGCGCCACCTGGCCGAGCTGGCCCGGGCCGGCATGAACACGATCCACCTGCTGCCCACCTTCGACATCGCCACCATCCCCGAGCACCGCGGCTCCCAGCGCCACCCCGACATCCCCGACGGCGCGCACCCGGCCTCGGCCGACCAGCAGGCGGCCATCGCGGAGGTGGCCGACCACGACGCTCACAACTGGGGCTACGACCCGCTCCACTGGGGCGCCCCCGAGGGCTCCTACGCGACCGAGGGCCACCAGGACGGCGGGCGCGCGTCGTCGAGTTCCGCGAGATGGTGGGGGCCCTGCATGACCTGGGCCTCCAGGTGGTCCTCGACCAGGTCTACAACCACACGGCCGCCTGCGGGCAGGGACCCGCGCAGCGTCCTGGACCAGGTGGTGCCGGGCCTACCACCGTCTCGACGCCGTCGGGCGGGTGACGAGCTCGACCTGCTGCGCCAACACGGCCACGGAGAACGCCCTGTGCGCCGCCTCATGGTCGACTCCGGTGGTGCGCTGGGCGCGCTGGTACCGGGTCGACGGCTCCGCTTCGACCTCACGGGCCACCACCCGCGCGCCGTCATGGAGCGCGTGCGGGCGGCCCCTGGACGAGCTGACGCTGGAGGCCGACGGCGTCGACGGCCGCTCCATCTACCTGTACGGGGAGGGCTGGAACTTCGGGGAGGTCGCGGGCAACGCCCTGTTCGTGCAGGCCACCCAGGGGCAGCTCGACGGCACCGGGATCGGTGCCTTCAACGACCGCCTGCGCGACGCCGTCCATGGCGGGGGCGCCTTCGACCCCGACCACCGCGTCTTCCAGGGCTTCGGCACCGGCCTGCTCACGCAGCCCAGCGGCCTGGACCATCGAGGCTGGAACGAGCAGTCGGCGGACCTGGCCCACCGCACCGACCTGGTGCGCCTAGGGTCTGGCGGGCAACCTCAGGGACTACGTCATGACGATCTCGGACGGGTCGGTGCGCCGTGGCATCGACCTCATCCACAACGGGGCGCCGGCGGCCTTCGCCTCCCACCCCCAGGAGAACGTCAACTACGTCGACGCCCACGACAACGAGACGCTCTACGACCTGCTGGCCTACAAGCTGCCCCAGGGCATGCCGGTGGCCGAGCGGGTGCGCATGAACACCGTGTGCCTGGCCACGGTGGCGCTGGCGCAGTCGCCGTCCTTCTGGTGCGCGGGCACTGAGCTGCTGCGCAGCAAGTCGCTGGACCGGGACTCCCTACAACTCGGGGACTGGTTCAACGCCATTGACTTCACGGGCAGTCCAACGGTTTCGGGCGGGCCTGCCGCCGCCAGCCGCAACGAGGGCTCCTGGGCGATCCAGGGGCCGCTGCTGCAGGACGACTGGCTGCGGCCCTCGCCCGAGGAGATCGCGGCGGCCCGCTCGCAGGCCCTGGATCTGCTGCGGCTGCGCGCCTCGACGCCGCTGTTCAGCCTGGGCTCGGCCCGCCTCATCCAGGACAAGCTGAGCTTCCCGGGGGCGGGCTTCAGGGCGCCGGCGGGAGTGATCGTCATGCTCATCGACGACACCCGCGGGAGCGACGTGGACCCCGAGCTCGACGCCGTCCTGGTGGTCTTCAACGCCTCGGGGCAGACGCTCACTCAGTCGCTGCCCGAGCTGGCGGGCTGGGACTCCGCCTCTGCCCCATCCAGTCCGAGGGGCCGATGAGGTGGTGCGCCGCACCGGCCTCGACCGCGCCAGCGGGACGATCTCGGTGCCGGCGCGCACCGGCCGTCCTGAACCCCAGAGCCGCTGAGGCGGCACCGTTCCGGGCGGCTCCCGACGGGAGAAGTGTCACGTTTGGCGACTGTCCCCGACTCTGGGTGCCCCGCCGCAACCCAGCACCGCCCTGACCTGGGCAGATGCTCGCGTCACGAAGGACCGAGGCGATCAGCTAAAAAGTCGCCCGCAGTGACTGCGGCCCCCGATCGGCGAGGGCGCGGACGCGGATCGGGGGCCCATCGCGGGTGCGATGTGGCCCACCGGTGGTTCATCCGAGCGATCCGGATGGAGCGTGCGCCTCACTTCCAGCGCATGAGTCGGGTGGCGGTCAGGAAGGGCCGCTCCAGCAGCGGCGGTGATCCCGCAGCCGATGAGCGCGTCCTTCATCTCGGCCACCCCGGTGAGTGACCAGCGCAGGAGTCGAGCAGATAGGTCAGCGGAAGGAAGTCCGAGAGCGTCTCGCACCCAGTTCGGCAGGACCTCCACCGGCATCATCGCACCGGAGGCGAAGCCCATGGGCACAACCACCATCGTGACGACGAGGGACACGGCGGAGACGGTTGGCACCGCCAGCCCCACGAGCACGCCCAGGGAGTAGAAGAAGAGCGTCCCCAGGAACACCGGCACGACTGACAGCGCCGCCCAGGTGGACAGGTTGACACCCACCGCGGGGATGAGCCCGACGCCGACGACGAGGACGGCCTGGATGAGCGCGGTGACAATGGCGACGGTCAGGGCTGATCCGAGGATCGAGCCGACACTCATCGGAGCACTGCGCAGGACGCGCATGACGCCCTTCTCGCGCCACTCGGCGATATTCATGGCACCGGCGAACATACCCACGAAGGCGATACCGAAGCCCATGACATTGGGACCAATGGTGTCGATGAGGGTGTGTCCGTTCATTCCGGGCAGGTCTCCCATGCCGATACCGAGAGCCAGGAGCAGCACCGGCGGGAAGACGAACGAGAAGAACAGGGTCACGGGGTCACGCATGCAGGTGCGTGCCAGTGAGGCGGTCAGTGTCTTGTAGGCGATCATGATGCGTACTCCTTTCCAGTCAGCTCAATGAACGCATCCTCCAGCGTCGGGCCATGCACCTGCGCTCCCCCGACCGGCACACCCGCCGCGTTGAAGGCCGCAAACGCCTCACCCACGTCACTCACATGGGCCGTGAGGCCATCGGCCCCCAGCTCGGCACTGGTAACCGGACCCAGTCCCCGGACCACGTCCAGGAAGCCACCGGCACTGCGCAGCAGCACCGATGCACCACCGCCGGTACCCGCCACCAGCGACGACGGCGACCCCGTGGCCACGACTCGACCCCCATCGAGAACGCTGACCACGTCACATAGGCGCTCAGCCTCCTCCAGGTAGTGAGTCGTGTAGACCACCGTCGTTCCCTCTTCACGTACCGATCCCAGCAGCCCCACGAGGTCGTGGCGCGCCGTGGCGTCCAGAGCAGCCGTCGGCTCATCCAGGAACAGCACCTCCGGGCGATGCACCATCGCTGAGGCCACCGCCAGGTTCTGGCGCTCCCCACCCGAGAGCTTCTCCACACGCGACTTGAGCACGTGCCCCAGTCCCATGAGCTCGACCAGCTGCTCGGCGCGGGCGGCTGAGGCTCCGAAGATCGAGGCCACCGTCGACAGGTGCTCCCACACGGTGGCCTGTGAAGAACGCCGTGGCCCTGTGGCTGAATCCCGACCCGCGCCAGGAGATGCGGGTCCCTGGGCAGCGGTGCCTGCCCCAGCAGCTGCACGCTGCCGGCCTCGCACCGACGAACCCCCTGAACAATCTCCACCAGGGTGGTCTTACCGGCACCGTTAGGGCCGATCACGCCGTGGAACGAGCCCCGCTCACAACAAGATCCACTCCCTGAGTACCTCACGCGATACGACTGACGCACACCACGGACGATCACCGGTGCTGCGGCAACCTCCCGAGGCGGTCTTGGAGGCACCGATGGGAGCAGTGTTCGCCCTGCGGTGGGTTGAGGCCTGCGGACTCTCGGGGAATCCACCGACCGGGAGGGGCCGGACTTGGATGATCGAGGACAATAGTCATGCTTGTCTCTCCTCTACTCGGCGACGGCGGTGCGCCGTCGATCTGTGTGATGACATCAGAGTCCCGCATCGACAAGCCCTGTGGATTCCTGCTTTCCGTCCCAGGCCGTTCCTCCTTTAGAAGGAGCCGAGCTGAAGTCGGCCACTCGTATCGCCAACCTGAGCCCGAAATACGTGTTAAATGCTCTGTGAAGGCCCCTTCATTGGGAGGACTGAACTGATGCCTGTGCACACTGACGGCGCCGGGGGATCACTGGTGCCGTATCTGTCGTCGCCCACGCTACGCCACGCCTACACCCGTCTGCGGGCGGCTTGGAGCGCCAACTGGGGGTTGTACACCCTGACGACGATCAATGTCGCCCTCTCGATCCTCGACGCGAGCCTGTCCGGCTTACACACCAACCAGTTCCTGGGTTTCCTCGCCTCGGCTGCATTGCTGCTGGTACCCCGCTTCCCGTGGACGGCCGTCACGGTCATCGTCCCGAGCGAGGCGTACAACATCTTGACCTTTCAGCTCACCGGCGCCACGGTGGCCACCTGGTTCGCAATCGGCCACCTCATGTACCGACGCCGCTACCTTCAGCTCTTCCTCGCCCTGCTCACCCTCGTCTGCACGAACCTGGTCGCCTGGCTCATGGGTCAGGAGGTGGGGCCGCACCTGCAACAGCTCACCATCTTCACGACCGTCTGCTTCGGGATAGTTGCTGTGCTGCGCCGGGCAGACACGAGCCTGGCCAAGGCCGAGGCCACCCGCATCGAGGCCCTCCACAACCAACGAGCCCTCATCGCACGCGAGCTCCACGACACCCTCGCCCGCGCCAACACCCACATCGTCCTACTCGCCCAGAACGCCCGCAACAACCCCCACGACCACCACCAGACCACCACCGCCCTGACGACATCATCACCACCGGACGACAATCCGTCACCGACCTACGCACCATGCTCCGCCTCCTACGACAGGACACCAACACCCCACTGGACCCCACCCCCACCGCCAACCTGCACACCGCCCTGACCCAGACCCAGCACGACCTGACCACCGCCGGACTACACACCACCATCACCCACGAAGGAGACCTCACCACCCTGTCCCCCACCCTGACCACCACCCTGACTCACATCCTCCACGAGTCCACCGCCAACATGATCAAGCACGCCGCCCCGACGCCCAGTGCACCATCCAGCTCGACATCACCGACACCCACGCCGAGCTCCTCGTCATCAACCCCCTGGCCAACCACCACCGCGACCAACAGCTCTCTCCGGACTGAGGCCTCGGCATCCAAGAACGCAGCTGAGCCCCTAGGAGGCACCACCACCATCACCCCCACCGCCCACCAATGGATCCTCCACACCACCCCTCCCTCACCCCAAGGACACCCCTGCAGTCCGAGCCCCCGTCCCGCACGACTCCAGTGACCCCACTCCGCCATCGCCTCCCCAGTCCGAGCTCGACGGAGCATTCAGGCCTCAGTCCGCGCCACGCGCCGAAGCGCCCACCCATATCCTCACCCGCCTGCGGGCGGCCTGGAGCGCCAACTGGGGGCTGTACACCCTGACAGCCACCGTCCCTGTGCTCTCCGCCTCATCACTTCCCTATCTGCACTTCGGAGTCCTGACTCTCCTCGGGCTCCTCGTCCCTTGGACGTTGCTGCTGGTACCCCGCTTCCCGTGGACGGCCGTCACGGTCATAGCGCTGAGCGCCGCCTGGACCATCAGCACCGGCACCTTCACCGCGACAGTAGTCACCGCTTGGCTGGCCCTGTTCCTCCTCCTGAATGACCATCACTATCCTCAGGTCCTCGTCATCGCCGCAGCCACCGCGGGCGGGAACCTACTGGCCTGGCGCGCAGGACGGGACATGGGAGTTTTCATGACGCAACAGGCGTCGTGGGCACTGCTGCTGCTTCGGGATGGTTGCTTGTGCTGCGCCGGGCAGACACGAGCCTGGCCAAGGCCGAGGCCACCCGCATCGAGGCCCTCCACAACCAACGAGCCTCTCATCGCACGCGAGCTCCACGACACCCTCGCCCGCGCCAACACCCACATCGTCCTACTCGCCCAGAACGCCCGCAACAACCCCACGACCACCACCAGACCACCACCGCCCTGGACGACATCATCACCACCGGACGACAATCCGTCACCGACCTACGCACCATGCTCCGCCTCCTACGACAGGACACCAACACCCCACTGGACCCCACCCCCACTGCCAACCTGCACACCGCCCTGACCCAGACCCAGCACGACCTGACCACCGCCGGACTACACACACCACCATCACCCACGAAGGAGACCTCACCACCCTGTCCCCCACCCCTGCACCACCACCCCTGACTCACATCCTCCACGAGTCCACCGCCAACATGATCAGCACGCCGCCCCGACGCCCAGTGCACCATCCAGCTCGACATCACCGACACCCACGCCGAGCTCCTCGTCATCAACCCCTGGCCAACCACCACCACCGCGACCAACAGTCTCTCCTCCGGACTCGGGCTCTCGGCACCAAGAACGCAGCCGAGCCCTAGGAGGCACCACCACCATCACCCCACCGCCCACCAATGGATCCTCCACACCACCCTCCCCTCACACCCCAAGGACACCCCGTGACGCAGCAGAACCCAGCCGGAACGATCCGAGTCATCGTCGTCGATGACGACGCCATCGTGCGGAGACGCTGTCCTCGATCCTCGACTCGGAACCGGACATCGACGTCATCGCCACCGCGGAAAAACGGCGCCGAGGCAGTCGCCCTCGTCCACGAACGCACCGTCGACGTCGCACTCGATGGACATCCAGATGCCCGTGCTCGATGGCGTGGAGGCCACCTCCCGGATTCGGAAGACCAGCGAGAGGACTCGCGTCCTCCTGCTCACCACCTTTGACGAGGACACCTTCCTCGATGGCGGGATTGCCGCCGGGGCCTCCGGCTTCCTGCTCAAGACGACGCACTCGTCGGAGATCGCGGGAGTGATCCGCACCATCCACGCCGGCGGCAAGGTTCTCTCACCCGGTCCGACGAAGCGGGTCCTGGAGCGATACATCCACGGCCAGATCCCCAACGTCGGCACGATCGCTGACCTGGACCTGTCCGGCCGCGAGCAGCAGGTGCTTCACCTCCTGTGCCAGGCCCACACGAACCATCAGATCGCGCGCGAGATGAACGTCGCTGAGACCACCGTAGAAAACCTACGTCTCCTCCATCATGCGGAAAATGGACGTGCGCAGCAGGCTCGAGATCGTCGTCGAGGCGCACAAGCGGGGTATCAGCGGCTAATGGTCACCAATCGGACTCGTCCCAACGGCCGCCTTTCCTCCAACGAAGGAAGGAGATTGCGAAGAACCAAGTAAGAATCACGCACTCGAGTGAATCAGGGAGGGTAGTCCATCCCCACCGATGACAAGCAACCCACCTGGACAAGGAAGTTCACTCTCATGCGTTGCGCTCTTCGCACCCTCTCCGTTCTCGCTCTCACTGCCTCATTCCTGGGACTCGCCGCCCCCGCGACAGCCGCCCCGTCGTCCCCGACATCAGGCCCACGGGACGTCTCATACCAGTGCCCATGTCCCGCATGTTTTGCCTCTCTATCTGGACTTGCTGAAGCGAGTTCGGATAGTCGATCACTCACACCCTCACCGCTGTGCGGGCTCGTCCTAACCGGATGGGCCCGCACAGCACGTTTCCGGCAGGCGTCGCCAGGATGAGGACGTAACCGAGATCCACGACGGCCATCATCCACCCAGCCCTCGACCCAGCCGGAGTGCCACTGGCCCTGCGCCGTCAGAACCACCGACAGGCCTGCGGCCACCCAAGGGTGGGGACCAGGAGGAGATCCGCCCTTCGACGCGCCCAGATCAGAAACGTCGTCAGATGGATTGAGACCGTGCAGAGCACGAGCGGGAACCACCATCGACCCTGCCCCACCATCATCAGAGGGACGAGGGGCGTCGTGGTGACGATTCCCTCCATGGCGGAGGTCACCTGGGCCCATGACGCGCCCCGTCGGCCCAGCCTGGTGGGAGGCAGTGTCGGCCGGGTCCTGGTCCAGCACCAGAGCGCCGCGATCGAGATGAGCACGGTCACCACAATCCCAGCAGCCCCCGAGAGCACCGCCCCCGGAAGGGACAGGGCGATCGCGCTGCAGGTCAGGATGACGAGGGGGCCGTTGGAGCCGGCACCGGGGCGGGCGGTTGTCGCATTCATGGGTCTTCCTCTCAGGAGAATGGGTGAGGACGGTTGCTCAGGTGGTCGGGCACGACGGAGCCAACATTCCGGGCGTAGTCGAATGGTCGATGCATGGTCAGAACACGTTGACGGTGCCAGCCGAAGTCGAGCGGGCGAGTCCCGGCGCCAGGACCGACCATGTCTCCAGTCCCAAGGCCGACTCGACCGGCGCGGTGCACGCACTGGTGAGCAGGCTCAACTCCGATGGACTCCAGGGAGTCCACCATGGCCTCCAGGAGCCCGCTCGCCCCCATACGGGCCAGAGGACCGGCAGTCACCACCTCATCAAGTGGCCCGGTGGGGCCGTCCCCGAGGTAGTCATCGAGATCCTCGGCTCCCTCGGGAAGCAGGCACTGCAGCGGATGGTCATCAACTTCCCTGACCAGCCCAGGGTCTCGGCGCATGTCCAGGCAGCGTGGCCCGGTCGGCCTCCACGGCCTTGACGCGCTCAGGCAGGTAGGTCCACGCCTCTCGACGGCCCCTCGTGCTGCACGGGCAGGCTCGGGATGGGCGGCAGCACCGACGGCGGCGGCACTCGTGGCACGGGCGACGGCGACGATGACGGAAGGCCGGTCTCCGAAGGCACCCAGAGCAGCTCGATCCGGTGGCCCAGAAGCGAGGCCCGGTTCAGGAGCGGACGCAGTCCTGGAACGGATTCGACGTCGATGCGCCGACCGGGCACTCGCGCGTACCAGCTGTTGACGAAAGCATCCCGCTCGATGAGCTCCATGAGGCCGAAGGCGATCGCCTCCTCCCGGGTCGAGCCGGTGGCGACGCCGGATGAGCACACCATCGCCCAGCGCGAGTGGACAGCGACTGGCCGAAGAAGGCGAGGTCCCGCGGCACGCAGAACGGCGCGGCGGTCGCGCAGGGACTCGGAGGCGACCCACTCGTGCAGGTCGTACTGGCAGAAGGGGACCATGTGGTCCCGGTATGCGGCAGCTCCGTAGTCGAAGTCTCCGGGCACCCGGTGCTCCTGCTCCAGGCAGCGAGGTCCGCCTGAGAGGCCAGGACAGTGGTACCCGTGTGCTGGCGAGCGCCGACGAGCCTCCAGGTTTCTCCAACATGGCCGCCGCAGCTATGGGCGTAAGATGGCCTGACCGCTCCAGGTCAGAGGGCGAACGCGCCGTCGTTCCACACCGGAGTCTCGTCCGCGACAGCCGTCGTGTCCCAGTCGAGCTGCTGATCGGCGACGGCGTCAACCATCCCGCAGACGGGATTGATGAGGATCCCGGGATCAGAGGCAGGTCGTCAAGTCCTCGACAGCGCAGCGGCCCGGAGCGGTCGAGCGCGTCGGCGCACTCTCCCCGACAACGACGGCGAGCTCTCCCCGGCGGATGCAGTGTGTCACGACATCGAGCTCCCAGACGGGAACCTGCCATCCCGTGCCGAGGCGGACGGGCCGCGGCTCAAGGTGTCCGCCATGGCTTGGAGAGCCTCGTGTTGGGCCGATGACGCGGCACGAGGGTCCGCCTCCCCAGGAACGGTTGCCCAGGCTGTACTGACCCTGGACGATGGCCGGCCTGGTAGCGGCCCACCGGCTGCGCAACATCGCGTAGGCCGCATGGGCGTCGTCGATCTCGGCGGCCCACGCGGGCCAGACGAGCAGGGTCCGCTCGCTGCGGAACACTTACTGGTGCCCGGAGGCGGGCCTCGCCCTCGTTCTCCAGGTCCCAGACCACCGGCTGCGCCTCGGTTGAGGCAATGGAGCCGAACCGCCACTCGCTCGCCGGGGAGGTGGTGAGCGTCCTATCGACAGTCATGCCCTGTGCTCCTTTCATGATCGTGCTTCATGTTCGTGGTCATTCGGTTCAACGGTTCTGCTCGTGTGGGCGATGGCCTCCCGGGTGCACCCCCGACTGGGGTGACGTGCACCCGGAGGACCATCGGACGCCAGGACAGCATCCCGGCAACCGCCCGCATGTTGCTCAGGCGGTCGCGCAGGACGACGTCGAAGAGCAGGACGAGGACGACGACGACGAGCAGGTAGACCCGAACACCGTGTCGGAGTAGTCCAGATAGTCCTTGACCTCAAAGGTCTCGACATCAAGCTCACCAAGCTCGCCGGCGATCTTGGCAGCAGAGGAAGCAGCGTTGTTGGTCATCATGGTTTCCTTTCAAGAATCCGGTCACCGACCGGAGAGAGGGTTGGATGAATTGGTGGGATGAGTTGCATGACAGGCGACGGTCACCATCCGGCACTGGACGGAGAACCGAAGACGCTCAGGCGGTCGCGCAGGACGACGTCGAAGAGCAGGACGAGGACGACGACGACGAGCAGGTAGACCCGAACACCGTGTCGGAGTAGTCCAGATAGTCCTGACCAGCAGGTCTCGACATCAAGCTCACCGAGCTCGCCGGCGATCTTGGCAGCAGAGAAGCAGCGTTGTTGGTCACTGGTTTCTTTTCAAGAATCCGGTCACCGACCGGAGAGAGGCTGGATGAATTGGTGATGAGTTGCTTGACAGGCGACGGTCACCGCCTGCCGGTTCCGGACAGACGCTCAGGCGGTCGCACAGGACGACGTCGAAGAGCAGGACGAGCAGCTCGACGTGGACGAGGAACAGGTCGATCCGAACACCATCTCGGAGTAGTCCATGTAGTCCTTGACCTCGAAGGTCTCGACATCGAGCTCACCGAGCTCGCCGGCGATCTTGGCCGCGGAGGAAGCGGCGTTGTTGGTCATCATGGTTTCCTTTCAAGAATCCGGTCACCGACCGGAGTGGGACTGGATGAGTTGCTTGACAGGCGACGGTCACCATCCGGCACTGGACGGAGAACCGAAGACGCTCAGGCGGTCGCGCAGGACGACGTCGAGGAGCAGGACGAGCAGCCTCGACGTGGACGAGGACGATGAGCAGGTAGACCTGAACACCAGCTCGGAGTAGTCCCGATAGTCCTTGACCTCAAAGAGGTCTCGACATCAAGCTCACCGAGCTCGTCATGGCGATCTTGGCAACGGCCGACGCAGCGTTGTTGGTCATCATGGTTCCTTTTCAAGAATCCGGTCACCGACCGGAGAGAGGTTGGATGAGTTGCATGACAGGCGACGGTCACCATCCGGGCACTGGACGGAGAACCAGAAGACGCTCAGGCGGTCGCGCAGGACGACGTCGAGGAGCAGGACGAGGACGAGGATGACGAGCAGGTCGATCCGAACACCGTGTCGGAGTAGTCCAGATAGTCCTCGACCTCAAAGGTCTCGACATCGAGCTCACCGAGCTCGCCGGCGATCTTGGCAGCAGAGGAAGCAGCGTTGTTGGTCATCATGGTTTCCTTTCAAGAATCCGGTCACCGACCGGAGAGGGGGTTGGATGAGTTGCATGACAGGCGACAAGCCATCGCCTGCCGGTTCCGGACGGACGCCCGGAAGTCTTCGGTTGAGCAGGAAGGCTCAGGTCAGTGACATCAGCAGGCAGGTGACCAGGTCAGGGCTCACGGACACGGCCACGATGGCGAGCAGCGGTAGGCCCGTACCGCCAGACGCGTCGTCGGGGGAAAGGAAGCGGGTACGCGCCCTGCCTGCCTGAAGCGGGCTGAGGCGATGGGCAGCTGCCGGGTCCCAGTGAGGATCTCCAGCCCCCGTGTCATGTCGGTGTTGGGGAAGGAGACAGGCTCAGGACCACGATCGTGAGGTCGATGAGGAGGCTGATCGCCCCCACGTCGCAACGGCGCCACCCGCCGGGGACCGCACAACCGCGGTCACTGGAATCGCCGCGAACGCCAGCGTGAACAACGGCCCCTAGGCGACAACGACCAGTCCACGCCATCTGGGCCGACAGAGTCCCAGGCCGTCCAAGCGGGTGGAGGGCATCGGGATCGGGCCCAGGAACGTCAGCGACAGGACCGGTCGGCGCCCGCCACCGAGGCCGACGAAGGCCAGACCGTGGCACAGCTCGTGCCCCACCTGGGAGATCATGTGCCAGGCAACGACGCCAAGCACAACCAGGAGTATCCGCGGAAAGGACAAGGAGATCAGTCCACCCGCCGCCGCCGAGACCTCGGCCCAGCGGGTCACGGCTCCCAACGAGGTGAGCCTGCCAGCACAAGCCCTACGACGCCGAGCACCGGCAGCACAGGGAGTCCGAGCCACCGCCCATGCGGCCCTCGCCGCGCCGCTCCAGGGGGCGGAGTGCGGGAGGCTGGCTCGGAGCCCGCCCGGGGTCGGGCGATCCGCCGGGTGTGCTCAACAAGGCTACGCAGGGCGAAGGCGGTGATGAGCCCGTTCACGGTCTCCCGAGGCACACGCACTCCGGCTCCATCCTCGACGCGATCCTGGACCTGTTCAGGGGTTCCGCCGTCGTACAGGCATCGAGGACGAGGGTCCCAGAGGACCAAGACGGTAGATGCTTCCACCCTCCCCGACCGAGACCTCGGCCACGAGTGCTCTTGCCATCCCAGCTGGCCGATCCCCATGCGCAGGTCGGGCATGGCGACGGTGTGCACAACCAGTGCGTCGGTACTCATGCTGCCGCCTCCGTCGCACTGGCCTCCATGGCCTGGAGGATCTCGAAAGCGAGATAGGCCTCGTCCTCGATGGAGACCATGAGCCGATTGTTGGTCATGTGGATGAAGGACGTGCCGAGCCTCCATGCGGCGTTGGAGGGGTGATCGGGCCGGGTCTCATCCCCGTTCTCATCGAGGAAGACGATGGGCCCGCTCGGCCACTGCCTCCTCGATGCGTCGGCGGTAGCCGAGGCAGATACGAGCCCAGTCGCCGAGGAATCCGGGGAGCTGTTCGCCGGTGCCCGCCAGAACGGACTCGATGACGGGAACCACTGCCTCCCGAAGAGAGTCGACGATCCTCCGGTAGCGGGGCTGGTCGGTGTCCTCGGCGTAGGTCGACTCGACGTCGTAGCTCCCCGGCCCACCGGGAGTGGTAGGCCCGGAGGAAGGACGATGACGTCGCGGTCCTGGAGGAGCGCGGCCACCAGACTGCCATGACCTCGGCCCCGATCCCGAGCAGGATGCGTGAGTGCCGGTGTTGCCCAGATCGAGTGACCTCACGCGCGAGCCGGGTGGAGTCGGCGAAGAAGTCCTCCGAGAGTGACCATTCCAACGGGGCCCCCTGTAGCGTTTCCAGCTCGGGCTCGTACTCCCGGCGCTCCACGGTGTTCGCTCGGCCTCAGGAGCGGCCGGCCCTCGAGTCGAAGTAGCGGGGCGCAGCCCTCGCCGTACTCCAGAGCGAAGAGGTCGTCGTCGTAGCGAGCGGGACTCGATCCGGGCCATGGGGTGCATGGAGGGACGACGCACCAGGTAATCGCTGACGTCGGCCATGACCCGTCGGTCGATCTCATCGCGGGCACTCTCCTGTGCAGGCAGGAGGCGCAGGCGCACGTGCCCTCCTTCGAGCCAGTAGTTGATGTAGAACGACAGGCGCACCAGTCCCTCCTCCTCCAGCTGGCTGCCAGCGGCAGGAGGTACCGAGCAGCACCTCGGGGTTGCCGCCGTAGAACACGTGGTAGGCCATCCAGCGCCGTTGGGAGGCGGCGGCGAGAACATCCGGGTTGGTGGTCATGAGACTGCTCCTTCGGTAACGGGGTTCGTGAGGTCGAATCCGAGGACCACTTCATGGATCCGGTGGTCGTCTTCGCGGTTGATGACGGTCTCGCTGAGATCGGGCAGTGCCTCGGCGACGTTGAGCCAGCCGTCCTGACCACTCCACTCGTGGCTGGAGACTGGCGAGGTTGACCAAGCCGGAGACGTCCAGGTAACGGGGCTTCCTAGGGGCCTGCCGACGAGTGGCCAGGAGACGTAGCAGTGCTCGGAAGGCCGGGTCCCGCCACCACTGCACCCACTCCAGGTAGCCCTCCGGTGTCGCAGGATCGGAGTCAGGTAGGGAGCGTGGTGGGATCTGGACCGTACGGCGGCGCATGATGAGCGAACCGATGCGCACCCACGGCAGGACCCTCATGCCAGCGCCTTCAGGAAGATCGGGCACGAAGGAGGTCGGACGTTGAGGCCGGCGCCAGCAACGAGAGCAGCTGGAGTGGGCAGGGGCGTGGCGACAGGACGAGGTATCCGAGGTGGCGGGTTGCACCTCCTCGCCCTCGGAGGTCACTGCAGGCGAGCCGGCTCTCTCGAGGGCGGTCCTCCAGCACGAGGGCGTCGAGGCCCACACGGTTCGGTGCGCTCGATCCGCCGGGATCTCCGGGTTGGATGATCTCGGTGTCCCGAAGCGGAGCATGCAGGTTGAGGTTGGTGAAGGCGGCGCCCTCTGAGACCTCGGCGAGACGGACGCCCGAGCAGCGGGCGCTCCTCCTGGTCTCGGGCGACTCAGGGCCCCTCCGTACCGTGCATGTACGCGAATCTCGACAGCCTGAAGCCGGCGTGCCCGAAGATCTCGGTTGACAACCAGCGATCCCGCCGAGTCCTCGGGCAGCACCTGGGCGAAGAGGAAGAGGTGCCGGTAACGGTGCTGCAGATCCAGCCCTCGGAGGAGGTCGGAGTCTCCAGCGAGCACCCGGCATCAGATCCAGGTCCTCCTCCTCGGACCCGATGAGCGCCGTCAGCGCCCTGCAGGGGTCCTCCTCCCATCTCCAGGCGTCTCCCCACCTGAGCCAGGGGTCCTCACTCGCCTTCCCTGCGGATCCAGGGTCCGTGTCTTGTGCGAGTCGTAGAGGTCGGCGTCGAAGGAGCGCAGAAGCCCGCGACGTCGGTGCAGCGGCCGCCTTCTCCCACGGACTCGATGAAGTAGCCCCGCATGAGAGCGCGGTCGGTCTGCGTGGATCCAGCAGGGTCGCCAGCACCCGAGGGCGCAGCACTCCTCCTCGTTCCACCGCGGCAGCTGCGGCCCCTGCATGAACCCCGCGGCCCAGGGCACAGTCCTCGTAGACGACGGTTCGCGGCGGCTGGGCCTCCAGGCCGGCACTCCTGTAGAGCTCCTCCACAGCGTCTCGCACCCGAGCCACCGCCTGCTCCCGCTCAGCACCGGTCATGTCCCCGACCAGGGAGGCGGCCTGCTCGTAGCAGATCCAGTGCCTGGGCCAAACCAGCGTCGTCGTCGCCGGCGGCGCACAGGGTCCGGCGGGCGGTACCCGCCCGGTGCGCGGTGTGGGGGTGCAGGTCCAGGCCATCGACCTCGACGAGACCGAGCCTGACGAGTCGGGCAAGCGCCTCGCCGGCCCGCTCCTGTGTCAAACCGGCCCGCTCGGCCAGGGCGGCGACGACCTCCTCGAAGACGAGCACACCCTCCTGGAGCATCTCGGTGACGATCCTGCAGACCTCGGACTGGCGGAGCCTGACGACGGACCGCTCGCACGTCGCGTGTCCTCCCCCTGGTGGCTGTCCTGTAGTCGTAGACCGCCCAGCGACATCGAGGCCGCCATCGGAGCGGGGCTGCAACCGTCCCGGGACAGTCGCAGCGGCAGTCCATGGAGTCGACGACGGTCCTCACGCAGGTTGCCCAGCGCACTGAGCCACCGGATAGATGCTCCACCGCGAGTGGCGTCGGGGACGAGACGGCAGGTGCTCCCAGCTGGGGGTGCCGGAGGTGAAGGTCGCCAGCGCCGTCGGCGTGAAGGTCGAGAACGGTGAGGCCTTTGGCCGCCGCGCGCATGGCGTAGGACATCAGGAGCGCTCGCACTTGCGCATCCGCTTGTTCGGCTTGGCCACAACGCCCTTGCGGGTAGTCGCGCAGCAGGCGCCCGGCACCGGGGACGGCGACCGCCAGCCCGTCGGAGAAGTCCTCATCCGTGAGCAGCGAAGCAGATGACGACGCCTCGCTGACGAGCCACCTCGGAGAACCTCGCCCGGCCCGGAGTCCCCAGCTCGGCCAGCTCTGGCCTCGGCGTACCGCACCGGCTCGATGATGACGGACACGGCCTCGGTGAGCCTGCTCGGCAGGGCGGCGATCGCCCGGTCCGCACGTCGACCGTTGAAGACGGCTCGACGGATCTCGAACGAGTTCCTTGCGCACACCATCGGGCGCGACCACGTGCTCAGCCAGCTGGTCGCAGGCGGCCTCACGCAGCCGGGCAACCTCGTGTCCGCGCGTAGGACCTGTTCAGCCCATTCCAACGCCCCGGGAGACGCCAGGTCACGTCGGTCTCGACGGGAGCCTGCCTACCCGCAGCTGAACGATCCCATCAACGGTGACAGCCACGATTTCCTCTCCAGGTGTTGAGGCGGCCCCACCAGGCACCGGAGGTCCTGGGTGTCACGGCCCGCCAGGAGCATGAGCATGGGTTTCTGGGGAACATCGGTCAGGCCTATGCCCGTGACGTGCCGGGCGGCATCGAAGCCCAGGGCCGCCCCCAGGCCGATGCCCAGCCGGGATGCCTCCAGGCTGAGGACCTGGCAGACGGCACCGGCGGCGGCGTTGATGATCCGGTAGCCCCGCACCCCGAGCTCCCTCGGACAGTCCCACGACGTCGCCGGTCAGGATGATGGTGGCCGCGGCCCTCCGCCGTCGTAGTTGTGCAGGAAGCGACGAGGCCAGGAGCTCCAGGTGACTCCCCTCGTCGACGAGCCTGAGGCCGCCCTCACGCGGGTCCGCCTCATAGAGTCCCGGCTCCAAACCGGTGACGTCCTCGATGAAGACGTACTGACGCACGCAGTGCGCGGCGATCTCTCCAAGGTTCGCGGAGACGAGCTCACCGGCCTCGGCCGCGGCGGACATCATCGTGAGCAGGTCCTCGCGGGCGATGGGCGCGCCGTCGAAGCGACCGAAGGAGGTCTCCCGGCCGACGACGGCGCGGACCCGGTCCTCCACCGTCACCGCGCCCGAATGGGGCAGCGGCGCCACAGTCGGTCCGGGCAGCGACCGGGGGCGGCCGCCGGCAGGCCTGCGCCGGGCGGGGGTACGCACTCATGGCCCGCTGCATCGCGCGGGTGGTGGGGAACGTCTGGGCATCGCGGGAACGCTGCTGACCGGCGACCTCGATGCGCCCGCCTCGCCGCCTGGCCTCGTGGGGACTACCGATGTCGACGACGGCGTAGACGCCCTCCTGCTGACGGTCGATGCCCAGCAGCTCGGCGAGGGACCTCGTTGACCCACATGTCGGGAAGGACATGGTCCCGCCGTTCACCCAGGAGATATCGCTAGGTGCCGAGCAGGGTGCCGATATCCATGGAGGTGGCTTGGTAGGCGAAGTCGTTGTACTTGAAGCCGGACCGCCAGTAGTCGATGGTCAGCAGCAGGTAGTCGTCTCCCCGTACTCGCATAGCCCTGAGCGGCGGCCACTGTCGCGGTGTGATCGCCCAGGGCGAGGACGTCCCAGGCGTGGTGCAGGGGCGAGTAGTGGTAGATCCCGGGAGCCAGGTCGGCCTGGCGGCCCACGACGCGGTAGACCGAGACGGTGTAGCGGCCACCGCCGAGCGTCGCTCCCCTGCCCCACCGGTAGTGCCCGGCCTCCGCCAGGACCTCCGGGTGGTCGTTGCAGTTGACCCGGAGCGCTGCGAGCGCAGGCCGTAGGACAGGTGAAGCAGATCGGCCAGAACGTCTGCCCGCTCCGGTCCCCTCAGGCCTTCCGCATCGCCACCCAGCAAGCCCCGGTCGGGGGTCGGCGGGCAGGACGAGGCGTTGAGCGGACGGATAGACCTTCTGGTCCGTCGGGGCGTCATCCCGGCTGATGCTCCAGGAGTCGGTGGCATGCGACGCTCGACGCGGTTAATGATGAGGTCGGCGTGGCGGCCGCGGCCCGTTCGGCGGGCATGGCGTCCCCAGAGAGCAACAGCTGCCTGGTCATGGTCAGGGCTCCTTCACGGAAACGGGTGGGGCACGGGGCGGGTGCTGGACAGGGGGCGGCGAGGCGGTGCTGATCGGTAGTGCTCGGCTCGTTCCCGGGTTCAGGGCATCCGCAGAGCTCTGCTGGCAGTGCCAACCGAAGTCGATGGGAACCAGGCCGGCACCAGCACCTTGACGCCGTGCATGCCCAGGGCGCGTTGGGTCTGAGAGGTCTGCTCTGACGACGAGGACCGTCGAGCCCGGGGTCGAGCAGCTCCAGACACAGGCGCAGGTCACCACGGACACCGGCGCCCGCCCGGGGACGCTCAGAGCTCCTCAGGTCGCGCAGCGAGTCCCGCTGCGAGTCGAGCAGGAAGGAGGCCAGGGGCGGCATCCGGTGTGAAGAAGAGGTCGGCGTGGTCCTCCATGACTCGCACGCGGGAGAAGTCGGCGAGCATGGACTCGATGCGGCCTCGTCCCCGCTCCGCTGTACTCGGGCCACCACGTAGTCGGAGGCGACCTCGCTCAGCGCTGAGGCGAGTGCCCGTTGGCGTCCGGATGGGCCCCGCCCCGAGCACAGTGACCCCGTGGTGAGGGACCCGCCACTGCCGTGACGGTGGGGAATGCGGGTACCTGCTGTGGAGTCGAAGAAGCGAACCCGGTACCCCAGCAGTCTCATGCGGGCCAGCAGCTTGCGGCTGGACCTGTCGCGGATGGTGTCGGGATCGATCTCATCCAGCGCCAGGGCTCCGTACCAGCCGATGAGGAAGGCGTCGCGCTCGACGGCCTCCAGCAGTCCGTAGAGAACCGCCTCGGCGAGGCTTCCGCCGCACGCACAGCCGTTGGACGAGTCTTTGGACGAGCTGCCGGTAGCACCCGGCGTTCTCCGGCCCCCAGGCGCGTCGCCTCCTCCCGGGTCCTCGGGGAGGTAGTAGGCGACATCACGGGCACAACCACGTCGGCTCCATCGGAGAGCCGTGTTGCGGCGACCCAGCGCGTCGGGACGAGGTCGGCTTCGGCCTTGAGGCCGAAGGCCGAAGGCGGGTAGGCCGGTAGGGGCAGGTCGGCGGCGGTGCCGAACCACGTGGAGGCGCCCACTGGTGGCCGGGCACCGGCGATCCGCTCGAGGCCTTCCAGGAGGCCGATGGCGTGGGATCGCGTGTAACGACTCGTGTGACCGCCCCACGGGCAGGTCCAGACAGAGTCCGCCGAACGGCTGACGTAGGCCCCGGACACTTTCGCAGTGGTCTCGATCTCCAGGTCCCGCACGGCGTCGGCGCCGACTCCGGAGCAGAAGGGATTGGCCAGGCCATCGATATCGCGGGCCACCTCGTCGAGGGACACGGCCCGGCACTGCGGCCCGTCAGGACGGCCCAGGTCGTGAGCCAGGCGCTGCGAGAGCCCGACGTCGGGAACCCGTTTCCCGCAGGAGCAGCGCTCCGAGGGACTGACGGGGACGATCATCACCTCCAGGTCGTCCCGGGAGAGGACCCGCACGCGGGGGAAGCGCCCCTCCGCCTCCAGCGGCACCTCCAGGAGCTGCTCCGCCAGGCGGATCACCGCCCCCCATCCATCAACCGCACCTGCGCACTGCGTACCGGGGCCTCGATGCCGCTGGTGACAGGGAGCGTTGAAGCCTGTCGAGCAGGCAGCCCAGGCACAGCCCGGACTCGGTGCCATCAACGAGAACGGCGGAGTCCTCGTCGGTCACGAGCAGGGGCGGTACGAGGCGATCAGTCTGCTCCCGGACGTGCCCCGGGGCGGCGGGCGACAGAAGAGACTCGACCTGCTGCAGAGGTATCACGGTCAGCGGCCGGTCAGGTGAGGAGACGGCTCTCATTGGACAGTCCCCTCACCGGCGTCCTCGGTGAGGACCTTGCAGGCCACCAGACCAACAGCGTCGAGTTCGGGGCTGGTGATATCGCAGACGAGGATTCGCGGCTCTCGCCCCGCAGGCGCCCCGTCCTCGGCGACGGCGATGGACGCGCCGGTCAGGCCGGGGGTGAGACAGGGACGTCCAGGTACTCGTACCGTCATCCCGCGTTGAAGGGCACCGATGAGCCCGGTCAGCGCCGCGGCGACAGCGCCATCGGTCGTGTCTTCTGCTGCCGCCTCCCACAGGGGGCCGCTGGGTGAGTCCGCTCAGGACGACGACGTGCCGTCCGCAGCCAGACACCAAGATCGATGAGCTCGGGAACGATTTCCATATCCCGGGCGCAGGAGTAGAGGAAGGCGGTCTTATCATCGGTGTCCTGCTCGTGGAGGACTACTCCGGCGCCGTCCGTCGTGGCTGCGTGCAGCGCCAGCTCGACGGCGGCCGAGGCCGAGGCGTCCTCGACGGCTTCCCGGACGTTGTGGCCCACCCCGGTCCCGCCGCAAGAACGCATGTAGGCGCTGGCGCTGTTGGCCGGGGACAGGGTGGCGGTGGCCGCCGCCCGCACGGCCAGGGTGTCACCGGTGGCCACGTCGATGGCCGAGACAGTGGGGCCCGTCGGTTTCAGGTCGTGACGCAGGCGGGAGTCGAGCGAGTCGACGACGGATTCAGAGGGTGGGGCCTGCCTCTCGCGCACCGGTCCCAGTGCTCCAGGTGAAGCGCCAGTGCCCGCCTGACCGCGTCGAGCGGGCCCGGCCACGTTCCACAGGTCGGCGCCACCCACGTTCACCGGTTTGGGCGGCCCGTCAACGAGTCTGGCGGCGCTGACCTTGAGCGGCAGCTGCTCGAGATCCTCGTCGAGGAACTCGCTGATCGGGAAGGTGCGTTCACCCACGAGATCCGTGTAAGCATCGAGGTCCTCCGGGAGGATCCGGCCGGCCGGCTCCGGGGGCCTCGCAAGAGACTCGGCCGCGGCTCGAGCCATCTCGGCCAAACGCTCGGAGTTCTGGGAGACGGTTCCGCAACAGCCTGTTGGGCAGGGACTCGGTGACGGCGGGTCTCCCCTGTGTGACAGTCGAGGACGAGGATGGACTCACCGGTCTCGGGCTCCATCGCACCGGTGGTGGCCTTGAACACCTCGAAGGCCGCGATGACCGCGATCATCCGCTCAACCGCCGGGACCCAGGTCGTCTCGCGCCCAGTGGGCATCCCGGCCCAGGCTCTCGACCAGAAGAGGGAGCCGGCGGAATCAGTGTCGTGCGTGGTCAGTGACTGGACGGCATCGGCCCAGCGGGGGCCTTGGGAGCCTGTGCCGCCCCAGTTGACGGGGCCGACGATGAGCTCGTCCCCGAAGGCCCACACCGGCAGGACCAGTCGTCCGGGCCTCGTCCACCCATGCAGAAGGAGATCACTCGAGGCAGCACAGGGAGTCAGGATGAGGACCCTGCGCCCCCTGGAGGATGTCGTGGTCGGTGCGCGGGTCACCACGCACGACCCTGACCTCCGGCGGCGCGTCGACGGGGGGCTCGGCGTCGGAAGTCGGCAGGACGAGACGCACGTCGCCGGCCCCGTTGTCGGTCAGGGCGCGTACCAGGGCGCGGGCACACTCCCCGTCGCCGACGACGACCAGGGGCGCTGCGGAAGCGGGAGAAGGCACGGCGGGGGCTCGTCGGTGTAGTGGGACAGGAAGTTGAGCTGATCGTCGAAGCGCATCTCCGTTGCGCCGTCGAGGACGATGTCCTCGCACGGGTCGACCAGTCGCAGGTAGCCGTGCTCGCGAAGCGGGCCGATGAAGATCTGGAGCCGTTCCCACGCCTCCTCCCGAGAGCCCCGCAGCTCGGCCTCCGTGACTCCCCCTCCAGAAGGGGATAGACGGCACGAAACGCTCGGTAGGCGTGATCCCCGCAGATCTCAAAAACCTGAGGTGGAGTTCGAGAAAAACTCCCTGCGAGGACTCGCTGAACATAGTGTCCCGGCGCAGTCGGTAGCGCTGCCCTGCGGTCCGATCATGGCCTCTCCTGTCGATGAGGCGGGACCACTCAGTCACCGCCCTGACGTTTTTCCTGTTGACGGGAAAAGCATCTCGAGAACAGACCGGCTCAGAACTCCTGCGCGGAGGTGTGACGGCTTCCTTCTTTGGACCGTGCGTTCAGTACAGCACCCGACCGAAAGTATGAATGCTCATGACCTGAGGATGAGTGTGCACCGACCGCGAAGACACAGCCCACCGTTCAGCAGCGCTCCGGCACCACCAGTGGTGCGAGGTGGCGGCCACCGTGGGCCGCGCATCCGCCTCACGCCCTCCCCAGGACGTCGGCGGGGTCGACGACGCCGCCGCGCAGGGCCAGCAGCACGAGCTGGATCCGGTCGCGGCAACCGGTCTGTGGGACAGCAGGTGGCTCACGTGAGTCGTGACCGTGGGCATGGACAGCCACTTCCGGTCGCAGATCTCCTGGCTCGCTCAGGCCCAGGGCGATGAGCGCCAGGATTTTCGCGCTCGCGCTGGGTCAGGCCCGCGATCTGCTGGGAGGCCTCGGCGGCCCGGAGTGCCTCGACTGAGTCCTCGGAGGCGTGGCGCCCGGCCCTCCCTGGCCCGTGACACCACCGACGTGGCCGGTGCGCGGCGGTGAGCAGCCGGCGTGGGCCCCGGGGAGATGACGGAGCTGCCGTCGTGGACGGCACGGATCGCGGCGGCGAGCTCCTGGGGTGGGTGCTTTGTGAGCAGGAGGCCGGAGGCACCGGCCTCGATGGCGTCCATGACGGGGGCGTCGGTGTCGGAGGCGGTCAGGATGACGACTCTCCGCGCGTGCGCCGCGGGCCATGAGCTCGCGGGTGGTGGCCGGGCCGCTCAGGCCCGGCATCTCAACGTCGAGGAGGAGGACATCGGCCCGGGTCGGCGGCGTTGACGCGCGAGCGCTTCCGCCGTCGGCGGCCCGCCAGATGATCTCCAGGTCCGGCTGCGCCCCCAGCAGCGTGGCCAGGCCCATGATGTGCAGTGGCTCGTCGTCAGCCAGACCCAGGCGGATCACAGGCGCCTCCCTTCTGACGGCAACTCACCGGAAGTATCCGCCCTTCCGGTTCGGCCGGTGCGGTTTTGTCCCTGATGAAGCGCCGACGACGCCCTGCGAGGTTCGCCATATCAGAGTGATTGGCCTCACCGTGAGCAGGCGGGGAGCCTGCCGCCAGACCCACCATCCTCGGCGGAGCCGCCGATCCGACCGACCCCGCCGGCGCCCGGCCCTCACGCGCCCTTGGCGAAGTGGTTGAGCAAGGAGTCGATGTCCTGCTGGATGCGGCCCCAGCGCACGACGTGGGCGCCGGTGTCCTCGTAGCGCTCGTAGCCGATGCCGGCGCCGTCGAGCGCCTTCTCAAAGTTCTGCTGGCTGGGCAGCACGATGCTCTCGTAGCGATCACTGTCGGTGCCGCAGACGAGGAAGACGCGCTTGCCGCGGTAGCTCTCCACGTGCTCGACCGGATTGTCCGCGCTCACCCGCGCCTGGTCCCACGGGATCCCATAGATGGTGCCGCCCTTGAGGTCGGTGGCGCTGGCGGTGAAGTTCGCCCAGTGGACCACCGCCCCGTCCTGGATGCGCAGGTCGGCCGGCCCCGAGTGGTTGGAGACCGACGCGAAGAGCTCGGGGTACTTCGCGGCGTACTTCAGGGCTCCGAAGCCGCCCATCGAGAAGCCGGAGATCGCGCGACGGGAGGCCTGCCCGGTGGTGGCGAAGGTGGCATCGACCCAAGGGAGGAGCTCCTTGATGTGGAAGGTCTCCCAGTTGCGCGGCCCCACGTTGGAGGACTCAGGGTCGCAGTACCAGCCGGCCGCCCCGCCGTCGGGCATGACGACGATGAGGTCGCGCCCCGCGGTGTGGTTGCGGATGTCGTACTTCGTGTCGAAGGTCGAGTAGTTCTCGCCGCCGCCGTGCAGCAGGAAGAGCACCGGGTAGCGGCGCGAGGTGTCGTAGCCGTCGGGCAGCAGCACGTTGACGCGTGGCAGCCAGCCGATCGAGGACGTGGCCAGCTTGTCAGTACTGCATGCGGCCGTGGTCCTCGTGCTCGGCCACGGTGAGGGCGGCCTGGGCCGGGGCCGCTCCGGCGACGACGGCGCCGCCCCCGATGACGGAGGCGGCGGCGAGACCACCCACCCCTCGAGCAGGGGTCCGGCGGCTGAGCCGGTGGGCGCAGGCACGGTTGGGCTGAAGGTGGGATGGCGAGTCAACGGGCGGGGTCTGTCGCACCGAAAGGCATGGCGTGTCCTGTGAGTCGACGATGACGGGCAGTGGCGGGGGACGTGCCTGCTCGAGACCGGGCCGCTGACGGCACCGGCCGACCCTTGCGACAAGGGCTCTCACGGCGGCGCCTCCATCGGCATCCACCTATGAGACTTGCTTCACACCATACGCTAACCGCTCGGTTAATACCACCCCTGTCGCAGCGCAGCCCGGAGGAGCTCAGGCGTCGAGCAGGGCACGATGGGTGCGCACGTACCGGTCGAAGGCCACCCGCCCCTCGGGGGTCAGCGCCAGGTACGTGGCAGGACTGCGCCCGGCGTAGGTCTTGTTCTGCCGCACGTATCCCGCCCCTCCAGCTTGGACAGATGGGTGACAGGTTGCCCGCCGTCATGTCCAACAGCTCGCGCAACCGCGGGAAGTGCAGCTCGTCGCCAACGGGCACGGCGGCCAGGGTCGCCATGATCCGCGGGCTGGGCGTGAATGACGGGGTCGATGTCGACGGCGGAGGCCGTCGCGACAGCCGGAGCTTCAGCACTGCCCGGCTCCGCCGACTCCCCGCCCCTGCCGGCATCCTCCGGTTCCCCAGGCCGCTGAGCCCGCGCTTTCCGGTCATGTCACGCACCGCTTCGGTCCCACGACAGCAGCGACGACGGCGGCCACCAACATGCCGCCCCCACCGGCCACCGACATGATCCACCAGGCCCAGGGCATCCTGACAATCGTGACCACGAGGGTCACCAGGAGGATCCATCCGCCCAGGACGCCCATGACCGCCTCTATTCCACAGTGCGGCACTCATGAGGAAGATGACGCCGACGACGAGGCAGGGCAGGGCGTTGGACACCACGCTGGCAACCCTCGTTGGCCTGGCTCGTGTTGAGGGGCGGCCAGGAAGGCATTGACGCGACTGGAGAATGAGGGCGCTCAGCGGCATCCCGAGGAACCAGGCGAGACTGTAGGTGCCCTCTCGGCTGCTCCGGCCGCGGATGCCGCGCACCTTGGGGACGATATAGGCGAAGGTGAACAGCAGGGCCACCGCGAGGCAGCCGCAGAAGAACAGGTAGGGCACCAGCGGCAGGCTGTAGTCCGCCCTGCGGGAGAGGGCCAGGGCGGCATAGCCGATCAGCCAGGCCAGCCCCCAGGCGACCAGGACCGGGTCGCCTTGACCCTGTGCCGCTTGAGATAGGCGCTCTCGCTGGGCCTCGACGACGGCGAGGGCCTCGTCGGGTCCCGCCGGAATCCACCGATCCTCAGTGGCAGCACTCATGGTGAACCTCCTCGTCAACAGGGGTTTGCGTTTCAAACCAACTCCAGGATAACGCCACTTGGTTTGTGTTGCAAACTACTTTGAATAGGCCAACGCCGCCGCGCGGCTCCTTCCGGCGTAGGGAGGGTCCCCCAGGCTCTCCCCCAGAATCGGCGTCATGACAGATGCGGCACCAGGGTCGCCCCGCCGACAGGCGACCCTCGACCACGCCTCGACGCTCAACCTCGCCTCCTGGCGAGTCCCCCACCGCCGTCGACCAGCAGGCATCTGGGGCCCCTGTCCCGTCGGCCGCCTCGGCCGCCTCCGCGCCCCTCCGCGGAATCGACCTCCACCTCTCCGGTCGGCATCCCGGTCATCGGGGTCGCCCCCATGGCCGAGCTCCACCCCGGCCTCCGGCCCTGCCGCCCCCCGCTCGACGACGCTCCTGGTGGACACCACCGCGCACCGCCCTGCGCCGCACGGAGGACCCTGCTCGACCTGACCCTGACGCTCCTGGGCATCTTCGCCGTCCTCGTCCTGGCGATCTACGCCCACGAGACCACCACACGGCGTCACCCAGGACGTCCAGAACGCTCCTGGCGGTGGTGCTGCGCCGCATCCTCGTCTTCCCCTGCAGACCATTGAGGGCCTGGTCACCTTCATCGTGCCGCTGGCCGTTCTGCTGGACCGCGTCCTGCGCCGCTCCTGGCGCTCCTGGGCCAGGCCGTCCTGTCGGGGAATCGCCGTCACCTGGTCGCCGTCGCCGCCATGACCGGCCTCGTGGCCTGGGGCCCCACCGCCCCTGGTCATGGGGCTGACGGTCACCGCCTCGGGCACCCGCCCAGCTGGGCATCTCCACGGTCTTCGCCTCCATGGCCGGCCTGCTCACGGGCGCCGGCGACCGCAACAGCTCCACCGTGATGCGCTCGGGCTAGCGGGCCCCTGTGGGTGGTCCTGGGCATGGCGGTCCTGCGCGGCGCCCCTGACCCTGCCGGGCGCGGTGCTCTCCCTGCTGCTGGGCCGCACCGTCGGCCTGCTGGTCCGTTACGTCTTCGGGGTCGAGGACCGCCGCGCCCACGGAGTCACGCTCGTGCGCGCCCTGCGCCGGGCCAGGATCGACGCCGTGCGCGTGGTCCGCATGGACCGTGCCCCGAGGCGCGCGCCTGGGTCGTCACCACCGACGCCCCTCTGGGCTGCACCGAGCAGGTTCGTGAGCAGGTGCGGGAACAGGTGAGCGAGAACCCGCTGGGCCCGGCCCCTGCAGGAGCCGGCGGGCCTCGGAGCCCGCCACCGACGACGCCTCCGCCCCACCGACGCGCAGGTCACCGACGCCCCCACCGGCTCATCGAGGCGAGACCGCCTCCCCTCGACCTCGACGCCGCTGGACACGGCCGGGACCGGGGCACCGGGCGCCGGCGAGCGCGAACACGATCAGGCCGGCCACCGACGTCGACCTGGCCGCCGTCCTGGCCGAGGCCTCCAGCGAGGCCCTCGTCCCAGGAGCGGGCCTCGGTCCACCGCATGTACGCCGTGGCGGGACTCGGGCCGGTGAGCGCCACAACGTCACCCTCCTCGACGCCGACCGGCAGGTGGCCGGATTCCTCTCCAACATCTGGGACCAGATCCGCGTTCGGGGCCTGTCCCCACCCGCGACCTGTCCCGTGCCCGGCCGCCGAGCACGCCGCCCTCATGACGATGGAGGCCCGCCGCGCCCGTGTGCGCACCCCGGCCTGCTGGGATGGCCGAGGCCGCCGAGTCCGTGCTGCTGGTGACCGACCACGTCGTGGGCGCCCGGTCTCATCAGCGACCTGGGGCCGAGGTGGACGACGACGTCCTGGACCAGCTGTGGAGCCAGCTCCAGCGCGCTCACGCCGCGGGCTGGCGCACGGCAGCATCGACGCCTCGAGCGTCGTCGTCGACGAGTCCGGGCTGCTGTGGCTCCTGGACTGGGCCTCGGGCGAGACGATCTCCACCGAGCTCTCCCGCCGCGTGGACCTGGCTCAGGCCCCTGGCGCTGACGGCGCTGGCGGTCGGTGCCCAGCGGGCCATCGACGCCGCCTCCCGCTCACTGACCACCGCCCAGCTGGCCCCGGATCGCCCCCATGCTTCAGCGGGTGGTGCTGCCGCGCCAGACCCGCGAGGTCACGGCGCGGCGGAGCGAGCCGGCAGGTCCTCCAGGATCTGCGCGACGCCCTCGTGGCGCTGGACCCCACGGCCGACGCCGAGCGGCCCGCCTCAACCGCTTTCTCCACGCGCACCGTCCTCATGGCCGTGGTGGCCCTGGTGGCGGTGTGGACACTGCTGCCCAGCTGGACTTCCAGCAGGTCTCCGCGGCCGTCTCGCAGGCCAACATCTGGTGGATGCTGGCGGCCCTGTTCTTCTCGGTGGCGACCTACGTGGGCGCGGGGCTCACGCTGGTGGCCTTCAGCCCCGAGCGGCTCTCCTGTGGCGCTCCACCGAGGTGCACCCTGGCCAGCGCCGTCGTCTCACTCGTGGCCCCGGCCGGCGTGGGCGGGGCGGCCATCAACCTGCGTTTCCTCAACCGCAGGTGCCCACCGCGGTCGGCGTGGCCACGGTGGCCCCTGGTCCAGGTGGTCCAGTTCGTCGTCACCGTGGTGCTGCTCGTGGTGCTGGCGGCCACGACAGGCCAGTCGACTGGACTGACCCCTGCCGTCCGGCTGGGTGCTGGCGCCGCGGGCGCCGTCGTCGTGGTGGCGGCGGTGGTCCTGACCATCCCGGCGCGCACCTGGGCCTGAGGCCAGATCGAGCCCACCTACCGCCAGGTGGCCGCGGCTCGTGTGGGTCATGTCCAACCCGATGCGCCTGGTGCTGGGGGTCGGCGGCGCGCCCATGCTGACCTGATCCCACATCCCGTCCTTCAGTGCGAGCCTGTGGGCCTCGGCTACACGGTGCCCCTTCGCGGTCCTGGCCATCACCTACCTGGCCTCCAACACGGTGGGCTCGATCGTGCCCCTCCCCGGCGGTATCGGGCCGGTCAGAGCTCGCCCTGACCGCCGGGCTCGTCGCCGCCGGCGTCCCCTACGGGTGGCGCTGTCCACGGCGATCGTCTACCGCCTGGTGACCTTCTGGATCCCGATCCCGGTGGGCTGGCCCAGCCTCCAGCGCCTTCAGAAGGTCGGGGATCTCTAAACCCGCCTCCGAGTCCTCACCCTCGCCCCGCCCGCGTCTCTTCACGTCTGAGACACGGGCGGGGCGGGTCACGCGTCGAGGTTCCGACGGCGAGCCGGGGCCGGATGGCCGTCCGGCCAGCGGCTGCAGCAGCGTCAGTCGGCCCAGAGAGCCGGACGAGCGTGTCAGCAGGACGACTGAGACGGCGGCCCCACGCCACCCCATCCCGCACCGCCTCCCCAACCAGCCGTCAGATATCAGCCGACCGACCCGACCGTTTCACCGATTTGGGACGCCGCGAACAGGAGTTTCATTTCAGTCATCCGATCCGGAGGCACCGAGCCTCACATGACATCCAAGAGGACGGACAACCACAACCCGGGAACTCACCCCGCCACACCGAAAGGAACACCATGGCCAAGAACCCTCAAGAAGAACACCGAGCTCGACGCCGAGGAGCTGGAGTCGATGGACGCCCCCGGTTGGGACGACGTCGCCATCGCCTCGATCTCCTTCGCCGGCGGTGTCAGCGTCGCCGTCGCCTGACCTGAGACGCCTGAGGTCGGCATGGTGGGGCCTGGGCGGGTTCCCAGTGCGGCGCCCCCACCATGCAGTCTCATCACCACGCAGCACCGTTCAGAACGCCGAGAAAGGAGGCACCCCGTGAATCTTGGAGACATCGCACTGACCGAGCATGAGGGCGACTCCGCCTTCTCCCCGACAACCGTTCCGGCCTCACCGTTCCGCATCTGGGACGGCACCACCCCGGAGGGCTGGGAGGTCACGGAGAACGATCAGTGGAGGTTCTACTTCCCACGGACGCCGAGCTTCCCGACGAGGGATGGAAGATCCACATCTCGACGGTTCTGGATGAGTGCCGATCAAGCACTCGACATCGTCTCGAGATATGCCGGCAGAACTCCCTAGGATTCAAGTTCACGCCGACACGCGAGATGCTGGCCTTCAAGCTGTCGAAGAACGTCTCCCGCTCAGCGGCCGGCAAGTTCTGCTGCCTCTACCCCCGCGATGAGGAGGAATGCGGAGGATCGTCAACATTCTGCTCCACGCGCTTCGCCACATGCACGGACCGGATATTCTCACCGACCTCAGGTGTGGGACGCCCCGGTCTTCGTCAGGGTGGGGCGCTTTCACCCCATGTACTGCACCGACGCCGACGGCATTCGCCGTCTGGCCATTCACGGTCCCGACGGCGAGCTCATCGCAGACACGCGGCGTCCCGGCCTCCACATCCCGGACTGGGTGACGTGGCCGGCATGGACCGGGCCCGGTCGGCACCGCCGCGCCAACCGCTCATCACACCTGCCATGCACGCTGACGCACGCCCTCGCCCATCACGCGGGCGGAGGAGTCTATGCCGGACAGATGCATTCCACGGGTGCCACCGTCCTGGTCAAGGAGGGACGTCCCCACGCCGGGATCGACCGGCTCCACCATGATGCCGTGTGGAGGATCCGGCACGAGGCCGAGATCCTGCGCCGGCTGCAGGGACGCGCATCCGTCCCCACGTTCCTCGAGCAGGGTCGACGGCACCAGCCACGCCTATCTCATTCGCGAGATGATCGACGGCGTCACGCTGATGCGTGAACGCAACCGACGCCTGCGCGAGCAGTCGACCCCCGCCTATGAGGAGTGGGCACGCACCACTCTCGAGACGATCCGCCGGGAGCTCGAGGCGGTGCACGACTGCGGCGTCGTGCTCAACGACGTCCACGAGAACAACATTCTTCTTGCTGACGACCGCATCATCTTCTTCGACCTGGAAGCCGCCTCATGCACGGACTCCGATGATGAGCTGGCGATGGCGGCCATTGACTACACGCCGCCGCCCAACATCCGCGGAACGACGGTCGACTGGTACTCCTTCGACATTATGACCCCTGTCGATGTTCGTGCGTTCCAAGCGGGGAATCCGGCTCGGCCCGGCACGTATTCGGGCCCTGGCCCACCAGGCACGGCGCCGTCATCCATCCTGCGCAGACCTCATCGAGGCGGCGGCCGGGCGCCTGCTGGCCCTCACGCCCGTGCCACCCGACGCCCCCGGGGTGACCGGCCGCAGCACTGTCGAACCGACCCTGGACGCCATCATCGCCGCCCTCGACACGCACCAGGAGCGGCCACACCCGTCCCCCGCACCGGTCGGGACGACCTCCGGCACCGAGGCCTTCTCCGGCGACGTCGGCCCGGCTCCCGCCCTCGACGCCTGCCTGCGCACCCTGGCCACCGTGTTCAGCCGGCTCGGCCTGAGCCCCTCTCACCCCGACGACGCCCTGAGCCACAGTCCCGGGCTGATGACCGGCACAGCGGGAACGGGAGCCATCGCCTGCCTGCTGGCCCACACCGGCGAGCTGCCCCGCCACGAAGCGGAGGCCATCATCCAGGAGGCGGCCAGGCGTCTGGACCGCCCAGAGCCACCGGCCCGACCGGGCATGTGGAGGAGCCACCGGACAGGCCGTGTTCTGGCTGCTGGCGGACCTCATGTCCTTCATCCCGGGTCACGGCACCGGGCCCGCTCGCTCCTGATCCAGGACGCGGCGCAGCTGGCCACGCTCGTCCCACCGCATGCCGGCGGGCTCGACGGCCGACTCGGCTGGCTCGCCGTCGTCGCCGCACTCGAAGGGCTCACCGAGCTCACCGTGCCCACTGACCTGAAGGAGTCCATGCGTCCCGCCCCTCGGCGAGCACCGCCGGGTCGAGTGTGCGCAACGGCGCCATCGGCAGCCTGCTGGCCCTCAGCGTCCTGCGCCTGGCCGGTTCCCCCCTGCCCGACGTCGAGCAGGTGGCCCTGGAGTGCCTGGCCGACGACCTGGTCATCTGCACGCCGAGCACCATCGGCGTCGTCGACGATCCGGGCCTGTCCTCAAGGGGACTCGGCCGACGGCGTCACAGGCGCCCTCGCGGCTCTCCACCTCCTGCGGACCGCCTTGTCCTTAACGACCTCTTTCCCCAACCCGCCGCATCCGTGGTCACCCGTCACTGAAAGGAACCCCATCATGCGTCTTGCTCTCACCGTCGTCGGAGTCGTAGCCGGCATCATCATCGCCGCCATCGCACTCATCCAGCTGAACGGATCGCTTCAGATCGCGCTGACAGGGCTCGGTGGAGGCCTGAGCATCGGCTCCATCTGGACCTTCGTTCGAGAAACAAGCAGATCACCAGCCGATGAAGTGCCCAGCCGTCTTCCTCACTGGTACCGACACAGCCGGGATCTCACTGTATGGACGTGAGATCCGGGCTGTGCCCGTTCAGGTGGAGAGCCGTCGCCTGGAGGACAGGGTTCTCACCCTCTCCGGAAAGGTCGTTGTCCGCGTCGACGCCCTGTCATGCAACTACCGCGACCGCTCACTCATCCTGCAGGGGACCGATCCTCAGGCGGTTCACCGCGGTCCCGCGAACGAGCCCTCCCTGACCGCCTTCGGCTCCGAGTTCTGCGGCACCGTCCTGGCCGCCTCACCGGACTGCCGCCTCACTCCGGGACAGCGGGTGATGGCCCTGCTCGGCCTACCCCGAGGCCGCCGAAGGAGCCGCACCCGGCGTCGTCACCAACACGGCGTCCCGGGGCGTTCTGCTCGTCCACGAGTCCCAGCTCGTTGCCGTGCCCTCGTGGATGAGACGACGCCGCAGGCCGCTGCCTTCGGCCTGTGCCACCAGACCGCCGCCGCGATGATCCTGGGTCGGGAGTCGGGCCGCAGTCCCAGGTCCTGGTCACCGCCGCCACCAGCTCGACGTCGATGGCCGTGCGCCACCAGCTCCAGGCGATCGGCGCCTCGTGCTGGGTGGTGTCATCGAAGCCGGATACCCCTTCTCCCCAACGAGCGCAGGCATCCCGGTCTCGAGGATCCGCGGCGACCGAGATCCGGGTCAGTCACGTCATCGATCCCTTCTGCGACCTCAACCTCGCCGGGGCCGTCGCCTCCCTGGAGATGGCCGGCACTACTATCACCTGCAGGGATGCTGCCAGCACCCACTCATGGACGAGGGTCCCGGATCGTGCGGATCACCGGGGAGCTCATCGCCAGGATCATCACGGCGAACCTCACCCTCATCGGGTAACTGCCTGGGTACCCGAGAGGACCTGCTTCACGCCCTCGAGCTGGCCCGGGCCGGCTCGATCCCGCTGGATCCCAGCGCCATCCACCCCAGGGACGACATCGACGACTTCCTGCTGGAGGCCTTCGGTTCCCGCGAGCGCTCGGGAAAGGTCGTCCTGTCCCTGAGCCCCTCGACGACGGTGTAGGCCCCCTGCCGTCAGTCCCTCCCATGACCCACTGCTCAGTCAATCGGACTAGCCCATCGGATGAGCCCACGCGCCCGACCAGGCGATCCGGAAACAGTGAATTTCCGGTGGAGTAGTGACATCACATCGAATGCCTCCCCGGCACCTCACCACGTAAGGAGACCCCCATGGACAAACCCGCGAACCTCGATACCGAGATCACTGAGTTCGAGGTCACTCGACGCACCTGACTGGAAGCGACTCCGCAGCCGCTCTCGGTGTCCTGTTCGGACTCGGCGCCCTCATCGCGCTCATCTGACCCACCGCGACCCCCTCGGCCCCACGCGACCCAGAGCGGCCCGGAGCAGCTCAGTCGCCGTAAGGAGACACACACCATGAACCTGAAGCCACTCCTAGAGATCAGCCACCTCACCAAGCGCTACCGGTCCACCACTGCGGTGGACAACGTCACCTTCAGCATTGAGCCCGGACAGTCTCTTGGGCTCCTCGGCTCCCAACGGTGCCAGCAAGACCACGACGCTGCGAGCCGTCCGGCCTTCTTCGCCCCACGTCGGGCAGCGTCTCCGTGTTCGGCCACGCGCCCTGGCCATTCCCGATGCGGCCCACCACATCGGCTTCGCGATTCGACAACACCGGGCTGCCCACCAGCCCACACGGTCCACAACCACCTCGTCAACCACCGGCTCGCGGCCCGGCCTGTCACGCGACGAGATGGACAGCATCGTCGACGAGTTCGATCTCGATCCTCTGATGCGTCGCCGGATCAAGGACCCTGTCCACGGGCGAGCGCAAGCGGGATCAACCTGGCCACCGCCATGGCGGGGCGGCCGCAGCTCCTCGTTCTGGACAGAGCCGACCAACGGTCTGGACATCGAGGGCGCCCACTGGCTGCGCCGCGTGCTCCAGCAGCACATCGACTCCGGCGGCGCCCTGCTCATCTCGAGCCACATTCTCGCCGAGGTCGAGCGCATGGTCGACAGCATCGTCGTCATCAAGCGCCGCTGCCCTCTTCAACGGCTCCTCGACGAGCTGCGCCACACGGTGGCCCCACGCTCGAGGACGCCTACCTCAACCTTGTCTCTTCCACCACCTCCAGGAGCCGTGCAGCATGACCACCAACGTCCTTTCCTCCGCGCAGACCATCACCTCCGGTCGGGCCCTGGCCAGCCGGCCCCCAGCCCCAGCGGCTTGTCCGTGTTCCGCTCCTTGTGGGCTCTGACCCGCCGAGGGCTCACCGAGGCCTCCCTGAAAGTGGTTCCTCGTGATCAGGATCGCTCTGAGCAGCTTCGCCACGATCTTCGACGCCAGCAAGTTCCTCAGCGAGATCGACCTGTCCAACCAGGCCGCCGTCGACTCCGTGGCCCTGCGACTCATTCGCATCGGATTCTCCGTTCTGCTGGTGTCCACCTGTGGGGAGCCACCCAGGTGACGACCGAGTTCCGCGACGCCACTGTGGCGGCCCGAGTCACCCAGCACCGCGGCGTCGGCAGGCTCGTTGCCGGCCACGCCCTGGCCTCCTTGCCGGCCGGCCTGCTCTTCGGCCTCATCGGCGCCCTGAGCTCCACCATTCCCACCTTCGTGATCTTCCCACCAGCGTGACCTGAGCATCACGATGAACGAGGATCTCGTCAGCACCGTCGTCGGCATCATCGCCGTCAGCGCCCTGGCCGCCCCGTGGGGACCTGCTTCGGCTGGCTGCTGCGCCGCGCTGCTGCCGGTCATCCTCCTCCTGGTCGCCTGGACCACCCTACATCGAGGCCGGCCATCGTGCGCGCCTGCCCAACGACCTGGGCCAGTACCCTGCCCGGCGGTCTCAGCTCACGCTCATCAAGGACGCCACGGCCGTCGGCGACATGTCGGCTCCGCTGGCCGCGGACTCCTCGTGGCCTGGACGGTCGGTCTGTCCATCATCGCCACCGCAGTGACGAAGATGGGTGATCTACGTGCCTGAGCAGGATGTGCTCTCTCGCCCCCGAGGAGCTCTCCGGCTGCACCGAGACGTCGCCGTCGTCCGCCCTCAGGCCGGAGACGGGTGGGCGGTTCGTACCCCAGACAACAAGCTCCTCGGAGTCGGCGAACAGCTCGGCGAGCTGCTGGTGACCCTCAAGACCAAGGGGCCACTGACCAAGACGGATCTTCTGGAGCAGATGCCACCGCAGTGGCAGTCCTCCGATGTCGATCACGCTCTCGACGCCGTCAGCAAGTACGGCCTGGTCGTGGCCGATTACGAGATGGACTCCACGGAGCAGAAGCCGCTGTGGAGCGTCGACAACGACGGACCGCTCATCCTCAAGCTCTGCTTCAACCGCCCTGAGGGCCTTCTTCATCAAGGCGGCCCCGGTCGTGAGGGCGTTGAGGAAGACCTTCCTGCGCTGGGTCCCGCTGGTCATCGCAATCCTGGGGATCCCCGCGCTGCTCTCCCTCGCCGGGAACCCGAACAGCACCTTGTTCCAGCCGCTGACGCTGGGCACCTACGGCGCTCTGCTGCTGGCCCTCACCCTGACAACCGCCATTCATGAGCTCGCTCATGGACTGACCCTCACCGCCTGCGGCGGCATGCCTCACCGCATGGGGATCATGCTGTTCTACTTTCTCCCCGGCGGCCTTCTGCGACGTCACCGAGGCGTGGTTGCTTCCCCGTAGGACAGGGTTGCGGTCGCCTTCGCCGGCATCGTCATCCAGACGAGCATCGGGAGCCACCGCCCTGATCGCGAACCTCCTGCTGGGTGGGGAGCACGCCTTCCTCACCTGGTACGGGGCCAGCACCTACCTCGTGGCGCTGAGCAACCTCATTCCGTTCCTCCGTCTGGACGGCTACGTGGCCCTGGTCGGGTTCACCAACCAGTCCGGTCTCAGGCAGCGCTCCATCCAGGCGCTGCGCAATCGGGTCGCCGGCATCCCGGGCCGCACGAGCCCTGTGGGTCGCGCTGTTCGGGAGTGGGTTGCCTGGTCACGCCCTGGTCATCGTCTGGACCGCCGTCACGGCGATCGCGCCGAACCTGCTTCGCGGTGGCGCCGGAGGCCGAATCATGCTGAGCATGCTCATCGGGTTCTGCCTCATGAACGCCCTGGTCAAGATGATCCACGGGCTGCGCGGCTTGAAGCGCACCCAGCAGATCCGACTGTTCGTGACCGGCTTCTCCGCAGCCGTTCTGGTCCTGCTCACCCCGATCGGCACCACCACCTCCCTGGGGTTCCAGGCCACCGGTGAGCCACCGCGCGAGTCGCTCTGACCGGGGACGCCGCGGGCTCAGCCCCGGTGACGACCAGAACGAGGTCTCCTTCCACCGCTCAGGGGCTCCTGACGGGCCCCGCCCTCGGGCAGGGGACCGTCGTCGCCACTCGAGAACTGCACGGTCCCGCTCCGGGCCGTCTCGCCCCCTGCTCTCCGACGCACAGATGCCGCCCGGGACCCTGCCTGGTCGTCGAGTCGGACGTGGAGCTCACCCTCAGGGACGACCGGCAGGATCACCTCTCAGAAGGTGTACCAGCCGCTCGCACGCGTCATCCGCCACCAGCTCGGGCCAGTGCTTCCCGGAGGAAGCCTGTACTCCGACGACGAGGAGGACTGATGACCCCCAAGCGCGCCTCTCAGGCGATGGCCGATCTTCGGCGTTACCTGGTCGGCGCCCGAGGTGATCGGGCCGCCGTCTGGCTCGACGACGGCAGCCGCTACACCCCCTCCGAGCTGCCGCCGTCGGCACTGGTCATCACCCCGCAGCCCATCTCCGCACCCGCCGCCGGCCACGAGATCGTCGTCCGGGAAGGAGACCTGACCCGGGACTGCGAGCTGCTGGTCATCGACGGAGCCATGGAGATCGCGGTCATGGACTACTCCCTGGCCGCGTTCCTCCCCGTGGCCGGCCCGACCCTCATCCGTCTGGCCACCCGGGAGGAGTGGGAGCTCTTCCTTCAGGACGCCGACGCAGCCATCACCACCGGATGCGTCCCGGCTCAGCTCATCCACCCGATGACGGTCCCTGGAGGATGCCGACGCGCTGAGGACCGGCACCGTGCCGCAGACCCGCCTGACGGTGTCCTCCACCGGGAGTGCACCACCACCTGCCCGGCACCGACCGCAGCCCGGCGCGGCGGGACCGGGGCGACCGCGCCTGGCTGCCCCGCTACCTCACCATCATCAACGCACTCACCACACTGCACACCCTGCAGGAGGAGCCGGTCGAGATCTCCGGCCTGGGCATGCGCCTGTCGGAGACGAGCCCGCAGACCCCGGTCGAACCGGCTGACGCACCCATCATCGTGCGCTCCCGCGCGGGAATCCGCTGCCTGATCCCCGGCAACGGCCGAATGCTGTCCGTATCGACCACCCTGGCCACGATCCTGGAGACGCTCATGACGCTACCTAACGACACCGACCTCGCCCACGTCCTCGATCTTCCGCCGTCGACCATCTATCACGCCGTCGCCTCCCTGTCCGAGGCCGGCCTCATCAGCTCCACGGGAGGTGGTCTACAGTGCGTAGCCCAGTTCTCTCCCCTGTACAGCGGCCTGGGGGCTCAGCGCTATCACGCCTTGTCCGCCCACGACGACACCGAGATCGCGCTGATCCTGGAACGCTGGAGAACCATCTGAGCCCGGATCTGGCGGATCTGCGCATCCTCGAGCTCGCCTGCGGCTCGGGTCAGGGTCACGCTGCCGATGGCGGAGGCCGGCTACCGGATCCTGGCCACCGATCTGAGCCCCGACATGCTTGAGGTCCTGCGCTCCCGTATCGCCGAGCAGGACTCGGTCGCCGATGCTCCCGGAGACCTGGCCGCGCGCATCGAGGTGCAGGAGGCGGACATGAGCCCTTCTCCTTCACGGAGCGCTTCAAGGCCGTCTGCCCGCCCACGGCCTCCATCACTCAGCTCGACGCCGAGCAGCGGCTCAGGGCCCTCGAGTGCTCAGCGCGCAGCCTCGCCCCCGGCGGACTGCTCATCGTCTCCACGGACGACATCGCCGCGGAGGGCACGACGACGATCGAGATCCAGCCCGGCATCTCCCTGACTGAGGAGCTCGATCAGGCCCGCGGCCGCCGTCGCAGCATCCTCAGATGGGGCGAGGGTGCTACGTCTCCGAGCTGCACCTGGTCCCCTCGTCCTGGATCAGTGAGGCCTGCACCCGGCTCGGGCTGACGATCGTGGAGCGCCACTCCACTCCCGACCAGGCGATGCCCGGACCACTCTCGGGTGCTCGGTCGCCCGCAAACCCCTAGTCGACTACACCACGAGGGCCTTCCTTCCATGTCTGTCACCACCGAGTTCTTCACTCCTCCGAGCACCTTTCCTCCTCACCCCAGCCCACCCCGGGCCTACGGACAGCGATCACCTACGCCGACGGCAGCCAGTGCCCTCGACGGGATCTCCGGTTTATGGAACGTTCCGTTGGGGTACGGGCACCGAGGCGTAGCCGACGCGGTTCACGCCGCTCTCCCTGAGGCCTCCTGCTTCACTCACTTCGCGGTTCCCACACCCGCCGAACGCACCGGGCACCGCCTGCTCGCCGCAGCGGGGGCCGATCACTATCGTCGAGTCGTCCAGTCACGACGTCGGGATCAGCCGCACTGGACAGCGTCATCAAGATGGTCCGTCAGTACCAGGTCGTCTGCGGCGAGCCGAGTCGCACGATCATCGTCTCCCTCAAGGGCTCCTACCACGGAACGACTCTGGGGGCCATGTCTCTGACCGGAGAGAACCTGGGGCAGAGGATCTACGGGGTCGATGGCCGTTCCGTGCGGCATATCGACCATCGCCGCCCCCAGGACCTCGCCCGTCTGCTGGAGCGAGAGGGGACCGCGTCGCCGCTGTCGTCCTGAACCGGTACAGGGCTCGGGCACTCACGTCGTGGGCTCCGAGTTCCTCTCCACGGTCCTGGAAGGTCGCCGCCGGCACGGCTATCTCCTGGTGGCCGACGAGGTCGCCACCGGATTCGGCCGCACAGGACCGATGTTCGCCAGCGAGACCTGGGCGGAGAGCCCCGACATCCTCGTCACCTCCAAGGGACTGACCACCCGGCACCCAGGCCGCCTCCGCGATCCTTCTGGCAACGCGGGTGACCGAGGCGCTGGACTCGGCGGACTCCCCGTTCATGCACGGTGAGACGCAGGCGGGCAGCCCGGCGTCCTGCGCCGCCATCCTGGCCACCCTTGAGGCCTTTGAGAACGAGGACGTCCTGTCCCGTGGACGCGCCGTCGCCCGGCAGCTCGATGAGCGTCTTGACGCCCTGGCCGAGCGGATCCCCGGATCCAGCACCACGGGGCTGGGCTGCTTCCGCTCGGTTCAGCTTCCCGATGCCGACGGCCAGACCATCACCCGCATCATCGATCGGTGCCGCCGCAACGGCGCCATTGTTCAGCCTGGCCCGAGCAGCTTCCAGCTGGTGCCCGCCCTCGTCTACGATGCGCGCGACCTGGACCGTCTCATGGACCGGGTTCAGGACGCCGTCTCATCGGTCCTCGCGGGTCGGGGAACGGTCGCCGCATGAAGACATCGTCCCTGCTGCTGCCAACCGGACCCGAGCTCGGCACCGGTTCCTGGTCGCGCACGCTGTCCCCGCGCACTGAGCTGGCGATCATCGACGCAGCGGTGGTGGACCATGCTCTTCCCGGGCTGCCCTCCCGTCTTCCGGTCATCCCTGGTCGACGGCGCCACCGGGCCCGGAGGAGTCAGGGAGGTCGCGCAGGCTATCGAGCGGACCGATCCGCGTGAGGTGATCGCGATCGGCGGCGGCGCCACCATGGATCTGGCCAAGCTCGCCGCCCTCACGGCGGAACGTCCGGCGCTGGTCGACCACCTGGAGCAGGCCGCCGACCGGTGCGGGCTCATTCCGCTGGCCGGGATCGGCCGACGGCGCCGCCTCACCCTGGTCCCGACCACGCTGGGCACCGGCTCGGAGTCGAGCAGCGGGGCCTGCTTCGATCATCGGCTCGTCGGGTTCGACGGGGAACGGGCCCGCAGCCTGGTCGTCGGGGCGGCGCTCGAGGCCGATCGCGCATGGCTCGACCCCGACCTCCTGACCACGCTGCCTCTGCCCCTGGCCAGGGAGGGCGCCCTGGAGGCACTCAGCCGTGCGCTGGTGAGCACCGTGTGCACCCCCTCGAGCCTCGCCGCCTCGGAGTGGGAGGCCCGCATGCTCGTCTCCCGGCTTCGAGAGGGGCTCGATGCTCTCACCGACGGCGCGGACCCCGACCTGCTCCACCCGCATCGCCTTCGCCTCGACCATGACGCACCGGGGGCTGAGTCTCAAGGGCCGGGGCAGTGCCCCCTCACCCGTATGGTTCATCGCCACCGAGCTGTCCATGGTCGCAGGAGTGCGCAAGAACGAGGCTCTCAGCGCCCTCATGGGGCCCTGGGCCCACCTCGTGCTGAACGGCCGCCGCGAATGGGGGAGGTCGGAGGTGCTGGCCGAGCTGGCCGCTCGGCTCCGCAGAGCTCCACCGAGGTCGTCAGCCGGTGGGGCCTGCCGACCTCGATTCCGCTGCCCGGCGGAGGCACGCAGCGAGTCATCCGTCGGATCGAACGCCGCTGGGGCGGGCGACTGCCCATGATGCGGCGTTTCACCACCAGCCAGCTCGAGACCCTGCTCGGGCTCTGCACCTCCGAGGGCTCCGGTGCCTGACATCCGTTGCGTCCTGAGCCGGGCCTAGAAAGTCGTCCGCACCCTTCATGTCACGCCCCGCGAGCCGGGAGGCGTCTGCTGTCGGTCCGTTGGAGCACTCCTCACCAGTGACGACCAGGAGGAGGGGCCCTTCACCATGCACGCCGTCGGTGCCTGCAGGGCAGCGCCGCGACGAGACTCTGCTGCGGGCTGCAGGCGAGGTCGTGGAGCGCTGGGCGGTCGCGGCCCAGGACCGTCTCGGCCCGCCACCGCTCTTCCCTGATGCGGGACCCTCCGGAGCCGCGGCCGGACCGAGCGTCGAGTTCTGCCGCACCCGCGGTCTGCGGGAGCTGATCGAGCGCGATGCAGCGATGCGCGGCTGGTACCTGTGCCGGGAGTACGGCGCCTTCCTCGCCCAGGCCCGATCAGCACTGGGCCCGCTGCAATCGGTGATCGCACCGCTGTGTGACCGGGGAGCCGAGCTCGTGACGCTGGAGATGCCGTCGCGCTGCCGGGAGCTGAGCGTCATCATGTGCGCGATCATCGAGCCTTCCGAGCAGATCGTCGCCTGCGGCTTGGGGTGCGACTCAGCCCTGGACGGGGCGATCGCCACAGCCGCACGGGAGGCATGTCAGATCGTGGACCTTTTCACGATCATGCGAGAAGCCCTTGGTCGTCCCGACCGGCCCGAGCACCTGCGCAGCGACACGGACCGCGCAACCTGGTGGGGAGCCCGGGAAACGTCACCGCCTTTCGGGACCTGGCTGACAAAGATCAGTACAGCAGATCAGGCTGTGACCGTTCCAATAACGAATTGCGCGGAGACGAATTGCGCGGAGACGGAGTGGAAGAGCCTCGTGGAATCAACCCGCTTCACCGACCTGACACCGACACTCCCCAGCGGATCCGCCAGGGCGGCTGGCATGCCGGGCGTGCGGAGAACCCAGCGCTCACACCCCCTGGTGACGGATGAGAGCGCACTGGGGCAGGAGCTCGTGACACCTGACACTCACCCCCATCCCTCACCCCATTCTTTTTGAGGTTTCCGCCACCTTGATTTCTTCGTTACCTCCACCAACAATAAATATGTGCTCCGAGGGAATAAGACTGATAGGAACATCAGACAAACGCGGCTTTCATGGCCGTCCTCGGAGGCCTGGCAGTACGCATCAGCCAAGCCCTGGCTGTACGTCGCGGTAGCGGCGGTCTTCGGGACGGCGAACCTCATCCCTCATGCTGACTCTGCGAGGCTCGGTCGTTCCGGAGCGGATCGTCTTCCTGGTGCTGGCGCTCCTGACAACGATGGTGACGCCCCTGCGCCCCCGCCTCGGATCGATCGGCTACCTCATCGTGTGGATAGCACTCGCCTTCGCCCCTGTCGCTGAGACCGGGGACCTGGCCATCACCAACGCCGTCTCCGCCTTCCTCATGGGCCGCTTTCTCCCTGAGGCTCGCTGCCTCCCTCGCCCTCACCCCACCCGTCATCGTGCTGCTAGCCACCGGGGACGGCGCGTACTTCGCTTCCATGCTGTTTCGACCTCGTTATTTGCACTTCCAGCAGGACTCCTGGTCCGCGTCACCGTGAACTCCTGGCGCAGCGAGGTCTCCGCGGTGTCCGGGCAGCTGGAGGCCATCCGCAACGAGGTGGCCCGGGAGATGCACGATCTCGTCGCCTACTCCATGTCCCAGACGGCCCTACGGGCCAAGCTGGCCGCCAGCAAGGAGCTCTCCCCCGACCGTGCTCGCGAGGAGTTCGCCGCCATCGAGGCCACCGCCGCTGACGCGCTCCACGAGCTCCGCCTCATTCTGCGCGCCCTGCGCCGCAACGACAGCGACGACGACAGCGCCGAGGGCGGACTGGGCACGGTGACCACGGATCTGGAGGGCGCCGTGCGGGCCATCGTCGACGACCTCTCCGCCTCCGGGTTCTCCGTCACCTTCCAGTGCACCGCCACGGCGCCCTGCAGCCGTCTCCAGGCCACCACCCTGTCCCGGGTCTGCCGTGAGATGGGGGCCAACGTCCTGCGCCATGGCGACCCGCGCCGCCCGGTGACCGCCTCCCTCATCCAGAGCGAGAGCAAGGTGCACCTGGTGATGACCAACGGGGTTTCCACGACCCACGACCTGCCCTCATCCGGCGCCGGAATCCTCGGCATGCGCAGACGCGTCACCGCTATCGGAGGCACTCTGGAGACCTTGGAGGAGAATATGACCTGGATGGTCTCCGCCACCGTGCCCTCCCCGCCGACCACGAGCCCCGCCCCCTTGGAGGAACTGCCATGATCCGCATCGGTATCGCCGACGACGACCCCTTGGTGCGCCGCACCCTGGCCCAGCTGCTCTCCACCGAGGAGGGCATCTCCGTGGCCTGGACGGCTCAGGACGGCCAGGAGGCGCTGGACCTGATCCACTCCACCGAGACGGAGCCGGTCCAGGCCGTCCTCCTCGACGTCCAGATGCCCCGGCTCGACGGCCTCACGCTGGCGAAGACCCTCCATGAGGAGAACCCCGAGCTGGCCATCATCATCCTGAGCACGCTCATCGCCGACTCGATCTCGAACGAGGCCTTCGCCGCCGGTGTCCGCGGCTTCGTGGCCAAGGAGGACGACGTCGACGCCCTGGCCGGCGCCATCAAGCAGGCGGTGGCGGGCAACATCGTCCTCACCCCTAAGTCCTCGGCAGTGCTCAGCGAGCGCCTTCAACCCGCCTCGGCCCGACCGCGGGAGCACCCCCCGCCCTCCTTCAGCAGAAAAGAGGCCTCCCCTCCCCTTCGGTGTCACCCTGTCCGCCCGCGAGCTGGAGGTCCTGGCACTCATCAGCGAGGCCCTGACCAACAAGCAGATCGCCAACCGGCTGAACCTGAGCGAGGCCACCATCAAGTCGCACGTGTCCGCCATCATCGCCAGCTCGGTGTCCCGGACCGGGTCGGAGCCGCCGTCTTCGCCATGCAGCACGGCCTGGTCAGCTGAGCGCCGCATCAGACTCCGACGAACCGGCGGGGCCGAGTGCCCCCTCAGCCTTCCTCGAGACGAGGTCTCCACCCATCGACTGAGTCGAGGAGCCGATGATTCCCCCACTGGAGCAGGCGAGGCTAGAGCCATCATCAACCACTGCTTCCGAAAGGTCCCTCGTCTTGTTCGCCTTCTCCTTCACCTCCTTCGCCGCACTGCTTCCCTTCAAGTTTGTGGGCGAGAAGAAACCCTCTGGTCTTAAAGACCTAGCGGCGGCCCTGACCCCAACGCGGGTGAGGGCCGCCCTTGCCGCTCCCCTCCTTCGGCCCACTGACCCGATCGGAGGATCCTCGCAATACGCATGCCGATGAAATTAGGGAAAGAGCTCCCAGGCATTCGACCCGCACGAGCACCCCTGGCAGCACCGCGACACCCCCAGGAGGTGACCGATGACCGACTCCCCACCCCTCCGCGCCCTCAACCGCTCCTGAGCGCCTCCTCATACTGCGCACTGATCGCCGCCGACACGGCCGAGGCGGCAACCCTCCGCCGGCTCATCGCCGACTCCCAGGGCACGACCCTCGCCATCGACACCTCCCCTCAGGACGCCATCGAGCTGCTCACGGACCCCGCCTCCCGGCAGACGCCCGCGGCGCAGGTCTCCCCCATCGAGACCGCGAGCCGCGACTGGCTACTCAGGACAGACGACTCCTCCCACGGCCTCGCAGACGGCATCACCAGCATTCTGCTGCCGGCCGGCACGATCACCGAAACCGGCGGACACGGAGCGTGAACAGCTCATCGAGCACGCAGCCGACCTCCTTCCCCCCGATGGTCAGCTGATCGTCTCCGCCCAGCACGTCGTCGGCAACGGATTACTGTCGGAGACCTGGCGGCTTCCCGATGGCTGCCTCATCACGGAGAACGCCGACCCGGCATCCGGACTGCGGACCGTCACCATGCGGCAGGCCGGGCACTGGTCCACCCTCACCCTTCACCTCGTGACTCCCGCCTGGCTCGCCGAGGCCATCAAACGTCACAGCATGCGCTTGACCTTTCAGTACCTCGAGCCGCACCCCCATTTCTCACCCGGCACCGGATAGTCATCGTCCGCTCCGTGAAAACCGCCTGACACACCCTCTCACCGGCATAGGCTTGCTCCCGCACGCATTCATCCGCAGTCAAACGCTCGATTCTCAATCATTTCACACAACCGACAGACTCACCGGAGGCAGCATGCTCGACCACTCCCCTCTTCCCCACACCCCGGACAGCGCTGCATGAAACAGCCCGGACCAGTCGGAGGCGTCGTCGCTGCCTCATCCGGCTGAGCACCCTGGCCTCTGTCGCAGCCCTGGCCTGGACCATCGGCGGCGGCTCACCTGCCCACTCCGCCCCCAGGGGAACACCCTACGTGGCCCTGGGCGACTCCCTACGCCTCCGGAGTCGGGGCACCGCCCCTACGCCAGTGGCACGGATGTCCAGGCGGTAACGGTGCAAACGGGCCGCGGGCGCCTACGCCCACCAGGTGGCCAGCCAGACCGGCAAGACACTCGACTTCGGCGCCTGCTCAGGGCCCGGATCCCACGACTTCTACAACCCCAGGACCTCCTGGAACGAGCCCGCCCAGCTCGACCACCTGAACGCCTCCACGAGCCTGGTCACCTTCTCCATCGGCGGCAACGACGCCGGCTTCTCCACACTCTTCCCCAGTGCATCACCGCCGCCCCCTTCACCACCTGCTCCGGCAACAAGGAGGTCTCCGAGCAGGTTGACGGCGCCATCAGCGCCCTGGCCGGCAAGACCACGCGCGCGGGCATCACCAGCTATGACACGCTCGTGGCCGACATCGCCGCCCGCGCCCCGGGCGCCACCGTCGTCGCCGTCGGCTACCCGCGCATGTTCACCCCGCAGGGAGCCGGCCAGATCCTCCCAGTACCGGGGCGCTGCGAAGGCGTCACCAAGGTGGATCAGCGCTGGATCAACGCCAAGACCAACGAGATCAACGCCGCCGCCAAGGCCGCGGCCCAGCGCCACGGCTACCGGTTCGCCGACCCCTCCGGTTCCTTCGCCGGACACGAGCTGTGCGGCAAGCAGTCCTCCTGGTTCGACGGCCTCATCAACGACGGACGCTTCCACCCCAACGCCGCCGGCCACAAAGCCATCGCCGGCTCCATCATGGGCGTCCTGCAGGAGCAGCCGGCCGCCGCAGGAGCTGCCCGCCGCCGCACAGGCGCAGGTGGACAACACGCGCCCCGCCGGTTCCTTCACCCTTGCCCGCAATGGCGACCAGCTGGCCCTGGACGCCTCGGCCTCCACCGACTCCGACGGCACGATCGTGAACATCGACTGGTACATCCAGCGCGCTGACGGCTCCGAGGAGATCCTCACCGGGGCCCAGGCCACCGCCACCGTGCCCGCCGATGAGCAGGTCTCCGTCACCGCCGTCATCACTGACAACCAGGGCAAGGAGGACTTCACCACCCAGATCGCCCCCGCCGCCTGAGCCGCCGCGCGTTCCTCCCGGCAGGTCGCCCCTGCGCAGCCCCGGTCGTCGAACGCACACCCTCAGTGACGTGAGCGGGCGGGCCGAGTGCACCTCGGCCCGCCCGCTGACTCGTTGGCGACGCGCCTACTCGTTGCCGTGGCAGGTCAGACCCTTCTTGGGCATGGTGCCGGAGATCAGGTAGGCGTCGACGGCGTCGTTGACGCAGGAGGCGTCGCCGCCGTAGGCGGTGTGCCCATTGCCCTCCCAGGTCAGCAGCTGGCCGGAGTCGAGCTGCTCGGCCAGGGACTTCGACCAGGCGTACGGGGTGGCCGGGTCCCCGGTGGTTCCCACCACGAGGATCGGCGCCGCCCCGCGGGCATGGATCTGCGTGGGCTTGCGGGTCCCGTTGTGCCCCCACACGCTGCACACCAGGTCCATGCCGACCGCGGTGTTCCCGAAGATCGGGGCCTCGCGCTGGGCCTGCTCGTACTGCGCGGCCCAGGTCGTCTTGTCGCCCTCCACTGGGTAGTCCAGGCAGGGTGACGGCCTGGAAGGCCCCGCCGCCGTCATCCTTCGAAGAGGTGTCCTGCTCCTCGGAGGCCACGAAGGCTGAGCCGTCGCGGTGGTTGATGGCCTGGTCGAGGGCCTTGTTCAGGGGCTCCCAGTTCTGCTCGGTGGTGTAGAGGTACTCGCTCAGGGCGGTGACGATGTCCGCGCCGGTCACGGTGCGGTTCGGGTCACCGGTCGCCAGGGGCGTGCTGTTGGCGGAGGTGATGAGGTCGCGGATCTGCTGGACTCCGGCGTCGGTGCCCCCGCTCAGCGGGCAGCCGGTGGAGTTCTGGCAGTAGTCCACGTAGGTGCGCAGCGCCTGCTCGAAGCCCTTGGCCTGCCCCAGTCCCCTGCTCGGCGAGGGACGAGGGAGGGGTCGATGGCGCCGTCGAGCACCATGCGCCCCGTGTTGCCGGGGAAGGTCTCGGCGTAGACGGAGGCGAGGTAGGTGCCGTAGGAGAAGCCCAGGTAGTTCAGCTTCTCCTGGCCGGCCAGCGCCCGCAGGATGTCGAGGTCCCGGGCTGCGGAGACGGTGTCGACGTGGTCGAGCAGGGCGGCGGGCTCGGTGTTGGCGGCACACTGCTCGGTCAGCTCCTGGAAGGACTGCCGGGTCGACTCCGCCCACTCCTCGTAGGACTCGCCGCCCGAGGCGGTCCCGGCGGAGGCCCCAGTGGAGGGCTCAGTACCTGCCGACGGCGTGCCCGAGGCCGACGGCGAGGCCGTGGCCCCAGCCGAGGCGGAGGGCTCAGCGGTGCCGGAGGATGAGTCGTCGTCGCTGGAGCAGGTGATGGCCGTGGAGGAGCCGACCCCGCGCGGGTCGAAGCCGATGATGTCGTAGGCCTCGAGCAGATCGGGGCTGAAGGCGTTGCTCGCCCGCTCGGCGAAGGAGACCCCGGAGTCGCCGGGACCACCGGGGTTGATGAACAGGGCGCCCTGGGCGTGGCCACCGGTGGCGGCGCGCTTCTTCACGGCGATCGAGATGGTCTCGCCCTTGGGGTTGGCGTAGTCCAGGGGGACGGTGATGACGGCGCAGCTGAAGGTGGCCGTGTCGGTCTCCTCCTCGGAGGAGCCGGCCGTCCCGGTCGCGCCGGTCGCGCCGTCGGCGCTCGGGGTGGCGGTGGCCTGCGCCGAGGCCGTGGCGGCCGTCGTGGAGGCACTCGCCTGGGCGGTCTTCTCGGAGGCCTTCTCCACGCCGTCGGTGGCGGCGCAGGGGTACCAGTTGACGGCCTGGCGGTAGAAGGACTCCAGGCCGGAGGGAATCGGGCCCGGGACGGTGGCCGAGCCGCCCGCTGCGGCGGACAGTCCCGTCCCGCAGGCGCTCAGGCACCCGCCGACGAGGACCGCCAGGGCACTGATGCCCGTGCGACGACGGCGCGGTGCGCCGCCTGTCATCGAGGACTGCGCGGACGTCTGCGCCGCGCTGGCGCGCCCTGAATCGACCGGACGCCGCCTTAGTGTTCTTGTCATGCGCGGCATCTTACGAAGGCCACCTGTGTCCCCCATATGCCCGGCGTGTTCGTCGGGTAAGTCACGCGGCCGTACCCTGAACCCTCTCGCGGCATCACCCTCGACAGCGCGGGAGCACGATCACGAGGCGAACAGGTGCGAGACCTCTCGCTTCTGGCGCCGTCCGGGGACGGTCAGGGCCAGGTGGATCGCGACGGCGAGCATCACCGCGGCCCCCACCCCCAGGCTGACGCCGAGCCCCGCATCCGTGGCGGAGCGGACCAGCGGTGCCAGGTGGGAGCGCATGTCAGCCGTCATGGCGGTGGGCCAGCCGTCCAGGGCCCGCAGCCCCTTGCCGGAGGCCACCAGGGAGATGAGACGCTCCCGATCCGCAGCCCGCCCCAGGACACCGATCTGCGGGGCCATCGTCATCACGCTCCGGATGACGCGCTCATAGCTCACACCCATGACCGCGACCCCCATGACGATGCCGAGCTGCCGAGCCGAGGCGGAGAATCCCTGAGGTCATCCCGGCGGTGTCCTCATCGGCCGAGGAGACCGCCAGCTGGTTGACGATCGTCCCGGTGGCCCCGGTGGCGGCCCCCGCCAGGACGAGCCCGGGAATGAGGACCAGCCAGGTACTCGATCCGCGCAGGAGCATGAGCAGGCAGGAGCCGATGACGCCGCCCAGCACGATTCCCAGCAGGCTCGCCCTGGCTCCGTGGCGTCTGACCGCTCCCCCGCAGGTGGCGGCCACGATGAGGGCGGAGGCGCTGAAGGGCAGGAAGCACAGTCCGGTCTGGGCGGGGGTGAGCCGGTAGATGTTCTGCGCGTACAGGGACAGGAAGGCCATCTGGCCCGATGAGGGCCGCCTGGATGATGAAGCCGACCAGGACGCTGCCGGCATAGGTGGGTTCGGTGAGGATCGAGACGTCGACCATGGGGCTGGCCGATCGTCTCTCGACGAGGCAGAACGCGGCGAGCAGCACCGCCGAGCCGGCCAGCAGGGAGACGATCACGGGCGAGGCCCATCCCCACGTGTTGCCCTGGAGGAGCGCCAGCGTGAGCGCCCCCGTCATGGCGACGCACAGCACCGTGCCCGGCCAGTCGACCTTCCTGGATGCCGCCTGGCCCGCAGCGCCGCCCCGGTCCGCGCCGACCTCGGGAACCCAGCGCGATCCGAGCCAGACCGCCAGGCCCACCGGGACGTTGACCCAGAAGATCGAGCGCCAGCCCGCCATCAGCACGAGCCCTCCGCCAAGGAGCGGTCCCAGGGCGATCGCCGCACCGGAGACCGCGCCGTAGACACCGATCGCGCGCGCCCGGGCGGGCCGGCCTGGTAGCGGTCCGAGATCATGGGGACGCCGACGCCCAGGAAGATCGCGCCACCGACCCCCTGAATGAAGCGGCTCCAGTCCAGGACACCGACCGACGGCGCCAGCGCGCAGACCAGGGAGCCGGCCGTGAACAGGACAACGCCCCAGCGGAAGAGGCGCAGCCGCCCCACCGACCCGCTCAGCGTCGCCGCCGACATGAGGAGTGTCCCCAGCGGCAGGGTGTAGGCGTTGACGACCCACTGGAGCTCGCTCAGCGACGCCCCCAGCGCGGCCCCCATGTCAGGCAGCGCGACGGAGACGACCGTGACGTCCAGGACGTTCATGAAGCTGGCGGTGCAGATCAGCAGCAAAGACGAGTGTCTGCCTCACATGGCGCACCTTTCGCGAGGGTTCCCGGGTGGCGGCACGCACCCCCAGCCCTAAACGACCGCCACACAGATTAACACCGGGGCGACCACCTGTGCGCAGCGCTCACCCGGCTGCACGACCGCGCGGTCGTAGGGTAGGTCGCGCGGTCGCACCCTTGAACCCTCGATCTCGCGGCATAAGGCACGACCGCACGAAGGCGGGCGCCTGGCCCGCCACAGCGAGCCTCAGGCCCCGACGGCGCGCAGGTGCCCCAGCACCTCGGCGTGGGCGGTCGGGGTGCCCACGAGGAGCGAGCCGGCGCGGCGCACGTCGAAGGGCGTCCCCGTCCATCCGGGTCAGGACCGCGCCGGTCTCGGTGCACAGCAGCGCACCGGCCGCAACGTCCCAGGGCTGGAGCCGCGGCTGGGCGTAGACGACCGCGCCGCCCGCGGCCACCTCCGCCATCTCCAGGGCGGCCGCCCCGTAGCAGCGCATGCCGCGCGAGGCCTCGATGGCCTGGCCGATGCCCGCGTCCTGCGTGAGCTGGTAGTGGGCGATGAGCATGCCCTCGCTCAAGGGCAGGTCCTCCACCCGCTCCAGGGCCCGCGGCGCCGCGTCGTCGGTGCCCGCCGACCCGCCAGAAGCGGCTGCACCCATGCGCCCCGCCCGCGGATGGCCGTGTAGAGCCGGCCCGCCACGGGGTCGGCGAGGACGGCGAGCGTGGGCACGCCGTCGTCGACCAGGGCCAGGGAGATGGCCCAGTCGCGGTGGGTGGCCACGTAGTTGAGGGTCCCGTCGATGGGGTCGAGCACCCAGGCCCGCCCGCGGTAGGTCTCGAAGTCCTCGACACGGTGCGCTCCTCACCGTGGATGGGCACGCCCTGTGGCCTCCAGGTGGCCGGCGATGCGCTCCTCGACGCCGCGATCGACCTGGGTGACCAGGTCGTTGCGGTGAGCCTTGGCCTCGATGCGCAGCTCCTCACCCGGGTCCAGGGCGAAGGCGGCCGCCTGGCGGACCGCAGCCACCCCGCGGGCGAGCAGCTCCTCCAGGCAGGCCGACGACGTCGGCCCGTCCGACGGCTCCGGTGTCACTGACCCACCGCCACCGGCACTCACGACTGGAGCTCCTGCTGCCTGGCGAGCCGGCTGCTGTGGACGAGCCCAGGCCACGCCCAGCACCACCAGCCACAGGGGCGAGGCGAAGACCGCGATGCGAGTGTCGTGGGCCTGAGTGAGGTCCAGATGACGAAGGCGAAGAAGCCCAGGCACAGCCAGGCCGCCCCACGCTCACCGGGCAGGCGGAAGGTGCTGGCGCGGTGAAGCTCGGGCCGCAGGGTGAGGAACCGCAGGTAGCTCACGACGATGACGCACCACACGAGGATGAACAGGACGCTGGCCACCGTGGTCACCGTCGTGAAGGCCGCGATGATGGACTTGGAGGTGTAGAGCAGCGGGATCGAGGTGAGCAGACTGGCGCAGGTGACGGCCAGGGACACACCCGGCACCGAACGGGCCGTCAGCTTGCGGAAGACGTGGGGGGCGTTGTCCGCCCAGGACAGGCCGAAGAGCATCCGGGAGGTGGAGTAGACCCCGGAGTTGGCCGACGACGCCGCGGCCGTGAGCACCACGAAGTTGACGACGCTGGCGGCCACGCCGAGCCCCGCCAGAGCGAACATGGACACGAAGGGGCTTGCCTCGGGGTTGATCTCCTGCCACGGGGTGACGGCCATGATGGCCGCGAGCGCCCCCAGGTAGAACAGGACGATGCGCACCGGGATGGCGTTGATGGCCCGGGGCAGGGTGACCTCCGGGTCCCTTGGCCTCGGCGGCCGCGGTCCCCACGAGCTCGGTGCCCACGAAGGCGAAGATGGCGATCTGGAAGGCCCCGAAGAACCCGCTCGCACCGTTGGGGAAGAGCCCGCCGCTCCAGATGTTGGAGAACTGGGCGTGGGCGCCGTTGGGCGCCGTGAACCCGCGCAGCACCATGAGGACACCGACGACGACGAGCGCCATGATGGCCACGATCTTGATGATGGAGAACCAGAACTCGATCTCCCCTGAAGGCCTTGACGGTGGCGAGGTTGAGGCTGAACAGCAGGATCACGGTCACCACTGGCGTGATCCACAGAGGCAGGTCCGGCCACCAGTACCTCACGTAGCCGGTGATGACGATGACCTCGGCCACGGCCGTCACCAGCCAGCACACGTAGTAGGTCCAGCCCACGAAGAAGCCCGCCCACGGGCCCGATGAGGTCGTGGGCGACGTCGGCGAAGGACTTGTAGGACAGGTTGGACAGCAGCACCTCGCCCAGGGGCCCGCATGACCAGGAAGAGGATGGCGCCGATGACCGCGTAGACGAGGAACACACCGGGACCGGCCAGGAGATCGTCTTCCCGACCCCATGAACAGCCCGGTTCCGATGGCCCCCGCCGATGGCGATGAGCTGGACGTGGCGGTTGGTGAGGTGGCGCTGGAGCTGGGGCTCGGCGTCGTGGTCCACCATCTGGTCGAGGTCAGGCCGCTGAGGCGGCGAGGACTCGGCCGCCGAGGTGGAATCGGCGGGCGGCGGCGTGAGGGGCATCTCGTCTCCTGATCGTGGGTGACGCCACGAGCCCTAGCGCTACCAGGGTTCATCCCCGATTCACACGGGTAGGGCTCGGCGCCGTGAACCTCAAGGAGCAGATCCGCCACTCGATTCCGGCTGCGATCGTCGTCGTCATCGGCGCCTGGGTGATGATCTACTACTCGATCGTCCAGTGGGAGACGATGAAGCCGGTGCCCAGCTGGGATCTGGCGATCTTCTCCGAGCTGGCCAAGGCCTACGCCCACTTCCAGACCCCGATCGTGCCGGTCAAGGGTGACGGATACAACCTCCTGGGTGACCACTTCCACCCTATCCTCATTCTGCTGGGGCCGATCTGGAGGCTCTTCCCCACGCCCCTGAGCCTGCTCATCACTCAGGACCTGCTGCTGGCGTTCTCGGCCTGGCCGCTGACCCGCCTGGCCAGCCGCCTGACGAATCAGTGGGTGGCCGGTGGGCTGGGGCTCGTCTACGTCCTGTCCTGGGGGATGCAGGGGGCCGTGGCGGCACAGTTCCATGAGATCGCCTTCGCGATGCCGCTGCTGGCCTACGCCTCGGTGGCCTTCGTGGAGCGGCGCTGGGGGGCGGTGACGGCCTGGTCGGTGCCCCCTGGTCCTGGTCAAGGAGGACATGGGGTTGACGGTGCTCATGATCGGAGTGGCCGTCATCCTCACCTCAGCGGTCCCGGCCTGGTATCGCACGTGCACGGTCATCCGGCCCGGTGGCCGTGGGGCCGACGGCCTCGACGCCGCTGGGGATGCTGCTGGGAACTCCGCTGGAAGCGCTCCCCAGGACGATGCCGCCCGCAACCGGCGTCGGGGGCTGCGCCTGGGCGTGGGCATGATCGTCGGCGGGATCGCGGCCTTCCTCTTCGCGATCCAGGTGTTCCTGCCGGCCTTCAACATCAACGGGGTGTGGGACTACGGCCTGAGCTCACAGGACCAGCCCACCTCACCCGACGCCCTGACCCAGAAGGCCACGGTGGTCGTCATGCTGATCCTCACCAGCGGAATCGTCGGGGTCACCTCGCCGTGGCTGCTCGTGGTGCTGCCGACGCTGGCGTGGCGGTTCCTGGGGTCGGTGGAGTTCTACTGGGTGTGGGACAACTGGCACTACAACGCCACCCCTCATGCCCATCGCGCTGGGGGCGCTGCTCGACGTCGTCGCCCGGCGCCGGGCGCACGGCTCCTACGTGGCCGACCGCCCCGTCAGGCAGGTGGGGGTCGATGGCCGAGCGGTCATGGGGCGCTCCGCCCGGGCCGCCCTGGCCGCCGGGGAGGCAGGGGAGGCAGGCACCGCCGGCGAGTCCGACGTCGACGGCCCGCGCCGGCGCCCGACCGCCTTCCCCACCTGGCTCACGGTGCCGATGCGGCACCGCTTCGTGGTGGCGACGAGCATCCTCACCGCGGTGGCCACCGGGGTGCTGACCGCCCCTACCTCCCGCTGTGGCAGGGCCACCAACAAGAACTTCGACCCGCTCGCCGCCGAGGCCAAGCAGAGCGACGAGGCGAAGAGAACCGAGACGCATCGGGTGGCGGTCGCCCACGAGGTCATCGCCACGATCCCCGAGGGGGCCACGGTGGTCACCGACCTGTCGCTGCTGGCCCACCTGGTGCCCCGGGCCGAGGTCTCCTGGGCGGGCACGAGCGGCCCCGACAAGGAGTACATCGTCATGACCCCGACCAGCGCCAACCAGTGGGGCGGTAGCGATGCTGCCGCCTGGGGCAAGAAGCACTCAAGCAGGGGCCACCCTACACCCTCATCTACAACAAGGACAACTACCAGATCGCCAAGCGCAATGGCTGAGGCCGACCCCGGCGCCGGCGCCGGAACCCGCGAGCGCCTCCGAGGGCCGGGGGCGATTCCGCCGGGAGCCGTCACCCGCCCGGGGACCGGGCCGGGGCTGAGCCGGGTGCTGGGCGAACTGAGCCCGGCCCCGGCCGTGGCTGCCCTCCCCTCGGCAGCCGGCTCCCCTCGGGAGCCGCCGCAGACTCCCCCACCGGCAGCCGTCGGGCCCGGGCAGCCCGGGCTGCGTCCCCCACCGTCCCGTGCAGCTGCAGTCCCCTCGCTCCCGTCCGTAGCCAGCTCCCCTCAGCGGCCGGGCGGGCCCCATCCGTGGCCGCCTCCCTGGCCCTGGTCGCCGCGGGCGGATGCGCGGGCACGCTGGTGCGCGCGGCCCTGGAGCGGGCCTGGCCCGCCTCCCCGGGCACCTGCCGGTCACGACCCTGGCCCTCAACGTCGTCAGGGGCCCTCGCCCTGGGGCTGCTGCTCGAGGGCGCTCGGCGAAAGGCCGCCCCGCCTGCGACTGGCCCTGGGCACAGGGGTCCTGGGCGGGCTGACGACGCACTCGACCTTCATCCTGGAAAGCCACCGGCTCCTGACCTCCGGTGGGGACGGCGGCCACCCGGTCCTCGGCGCCGCCTACCTGGTGGGGTCGATGGTGGCCGGGCTGGTGGCGGCCGGGCTCGGGCTGCGGCTGGCCGACCGTCTGCGCCGCCTGGGTTGCACAGGCGGCGCGGGCAGTGTGGGCCAGAGCAGGCCGTGCAGGCAGCGCCCCTCCCGGAGGCGTCATGAGCAGGGCCGCCGCCGGGCTGGGGACCTGGCTCGCCGACTGGCTCCCCCTGGCACTGGCCGGCGGGGATGGGGGCGGCCTGCCGCTGGGGCGTGGACACCTCCGTCAGCCGCCTCAGCAGCCGAGTCGCCCGGGAGGCTGCGGCGGGAGGCCAGCAGCGCCGTCGTTCCCGGGGTGCGGGCGCCCTGGATGTCGCGGATGCTGCGGATGCCGTGAGGGCACGGTCGTCGTCAACGTGACCGCCTGCCTCCTCATGGGCCTGCTCGTGGGCCGGGCGGCAGACCCGCCGCACTCCGGGACCTGGGCCGCCACCGCACTGACCGTCCTGGGGACCGGCTTCCGGGCGGGTACTCGACCTTCTCCACGGCCTGCGTCGAGGGGCGCGCCTGCTGCTGGCCGGACGGTGGGGACCGGCCCTGGCGCACGCGACCCTCATGACGGCGGCGACGCTGGGCGCCGTCGGACTCGGGCTGGCTGCCGGCGCAGCCCTGCGTTAGAGCGCCGCCGGGCCGTGACCCCCGCCTCACTTCGACCAAAAACTTCACAAACGACGCGGCTCCGGGTCGAATATGAAGATTTCGGTCGAAGTGTGTAGATCGAGGGATGACGACGGCGCCTCGGGGCCGATGATTTTTCGGTGACCTTCGTGAGCGCGCCGTAAGCGGCTCGTGAGCGCCCCGTGAGGTTGGCGGGCCTGCCGAGATCGGCCTGAGACGGCTGTGACGAACTGTGCTCCCATCAGCCATATCAGGCGTATTGCGGGGCCTGTCTCCTCTGACAGACTCGCTGCCATGAGTGTTCAGCCGCCTTCTTCGACGCCGACGCAGACGCAGTCGAAGACCAACCACGCCACGGTCATCACCCTCGTGGTCATCGCCGTCATCCTGGCCGTCCTCGCCGCAGTGCTGCTGCAGAACGTCGCCTCCCGGCGCCATCAAGCCGCCGCCGCCAGCCAGGCCCGCCTCCTCCTCCGATTCGGCCGCCGCGGTCCCCGAGCCCGTACCGGCCCCGCCGGTCGCCGACCAGCAGACCCTGGAGCTCATCCACTCCGGAGATCCACCGCGACCCGGCCGACGGCCAGGCCAAGGCAAGGTCGACGCGCCGGTCGTCATGGTCATCTACTCCGACTTCGCCTGCCCCTTCTGCACCCAGTTCGCCCAGAATGTCGAGCCCGAGCTGAACAAGCTGGTGAAGGAGGGCACGCTGCGCATCGAGTGGCGCGACCTGGCCCAGATCAGCGAGACCTCGCCCCTGGCCGCCCAGGCCGGGCGGGCCGCCGCCAAGCAGGGAAAGTTCTGGGAGTTCCACGACGCCGTCTACGCCGCCGCCGACCCCAAGGGCCGCCGCCTACACCGAGGACTCCTGGTCGACTTCGCCAAGAAGGCCGGGGTGGCGGACCTGTCGAAGTTCCGCACCGACATGACCGCCGCCGAGACCGTCAAGGCCGTCTCCCGAGTCCACCCAGCACGTCCACTCCATCGGCATTCAGGGAACCCCGTTCGCGATCGTGGGCGAGACCTACATCAACGGGTATCAGGACGCCGACTACACGACGGCCGTCGTCAAGAGCCAGGCCGCCAAAGGCCAAGGAGGCCAGGGCGCTACCGGGACCGCGAGCCCGACGAGCCCGGCGGCACCGGCGTCGGCGCACTGACCGCCGCGCAGCGGAGCGCCGACGGCGCCCTCGGCGCCCGCCGCCCGCCCCACCCCGGAGCCCTCCCCGACTCCGCCCCATGGGCGGGCCGGGGGACGCTATTCTTCACCACTTGTCCCATTGATCGTCTGACGAGCAACGACGCAAGCAGCGACGTCAGCAACGGTCGTTTCACCAAGGAGCGCGAGCATGGCACTGAGCATCGGGTGGATGTCGGCGGAACGAAGATCGCGGCCCGGCGTCGTCGACGACGAGGGAAGGTTCTTCAGACGATTCGGCGCGACTCCCCGCCGCCGACCGCCAGGCGATCATTGACACGATCACGACGGTGGTGCGCCGGCTGCGGAGGACTTCCCCGACGTGGCCACCGTGGGCATCGGGGCGGCGGGCTTCGTGTCCTCCGACCGCAACACGATGGCGCACGGCACCAACCTGGACTGGACCGGGATGCGGATCGGCGACGTCGTCTCCGAGGGCGTGGGCCTGCCCTGTCGTCGTCGAGAACGACGCCAATGCCTTCAGGTGGGCCGAGGCCCGCTTCGGGGCGGCCCGCGGCAAAGCGCAACGCCCTCATCGTGGCCATCGGCACCGGCGTGGGCGGGGCCATCATCGTCGACGGGCACCTCCTGCGCGGGGCGGCCGGATTCGGCGGGGAGATCGGGCACCTCAACGTCGTTCCCGGCGGGCGCCCCTGCGGGTGCGGCCTGCGCGGGTGCCTGGAGCGCTACAGCGCCGGCACGGCCCTGGGCGTCAACGCCTGGGAGCTGGCGCAGTTCCGCCCCGGCTATGCGGCCCGCATCATCGAGCTCTCCGGCGGCGACCCGGAGCACATCTCCGGCAAGGCCGTCACCGCCGCGGCCCGCGAGGGGACCCGCCGCCCTGGAGTGCTACAGAGCAGCTCACCCACTGGCTGGGGGTGGGGCTGGCCGACATGTGCGCGCTGCTGGACCCCGAGGTCATCGTCATCGCCGGCGGCCTGGCCGAGGCCGGCGACATCCTGCTCGCCCCCCACGCGCAAGGCCTTCGCCGAGAACCTCACGGCCGGCACCCACCGCCCCGCCATTCCGGTGGTCCTGGCCGAGGGCGGCCAGGAGGCCGGGCTCGTCGGCGCCGCAGACCTGGCCCGCCAGCCCTGAGGGCCGCGGGGCGTCGGTCGAGGAGCCGTCCGGGAAGCCGCCCGACCGCGCCGGAGGCCTGGGCCCGAGGGCTCCGCACCGGACAGCTGAACGGCAGATCGCGTCGTCGAGAACGTACTTTCTGCACGAGGACTGCGTTCTCCTCCAGATGACTGGGGACGGACCTCAGTGATCTGGGGAGAGTACGTTCTCGGGGCGAAACGCAGTCGCCGATTTCCTGAGCGCCAGGCTCGCCCTGCAGGCCATCGCGTGCCGGGGCGCAGGCCTGAGCTCAGTCCTGGTGGCCCGGCTCGAGTCCACGGGCGCGGAGACCTCGACGTCGTCAGCCGTCGGCGTGCGGCGCGACTTGCCGGCCTTCTCACGCTCCTTGATGACCTCTGCGCGCTACTCGACGACGGCCCGGCCGTAGTCGGGATCGGCCTCGCCGACGCCGTCGCCGTCGAGGGTCGAGGCTGGTCGAGTACGCCCCTGGTCGAGCTCATCGGGGTCGCGCACGGGCGAGTCGCCGGCGGACAGGGAAGATCCCCACCCAGCGCGAGCGCGGGTCGGAGTCGATGAGGAGGGCCTTGACGAACAGGGTCAGCGGCACCGCCAGGATCGTCCCCAACGCACCGGTGACGGTGGACCAGAACAGCAGGCACAGGAAGGTCGTCGTCGTGTTGAGCCTCACCGCGTCCCCAGTGAACTTGGGCTGGATGAGGGACTGGATGACGAAGTTGGCCGCCAGCGTAGGACAGCACCACCCATTGCAGCGCCGTCCGCGGCCGGAGTCCACCAGCCCCAGGATCGCCGGCGGCACCACGCCCAGGACGAAGCCGATATTCGGGATGTAGTTGGTGATGAGGAGACCACGCCCAGGTGATGGCCATCGGCACGTTCAGGTACCACAGGGTGACCGCGTTGATGACGGCCACGATGAGACCGAAGACCGTCGAGACCATCCAGTAGGAGCGCACCGCCTCGCAGAAGGACACCAGGGCTGAGGCCATGCCCGGTTTGAGGACGCCCAGGGCCGCGGTGCGGATCTCGATCTTGGCGGTGTCGAACATGAGGAAGACGACCACCATCGACATGACGCCCATCATCGCGCTGGCCGAGGTCAGCTGCCCCAGGACCGACTGAGCCACCATGACGAGCTGGGAGGTGTCCAGGACGTTGGTGACCTGCTTTGAGCACCGCGGACTGGTCGACCCCATGCCGTTGAGCTAGGTCTGACCCGCTTCCAGATCGCCTGGAACTTGGGGGCGTACTGCGGCAGGGTGTCGACGAGCTGGGCGACGGCGACGGCCAGGGCCGCGAACAACAGAACGACGAAGGTGAAGATGAGCGCGATCGCCGCCGTCGCCGCGACCACGCGCGGCACCCGGTGGCGCGTCATCCAGGACACCAGCGGCCGGACCGTCACCACGAGGGTGAGGGCGGAAGGCCGGGCGAAGAGGTCCTGGATGAGATAGAGCCCCACCGCGCCAATGGTCAGTGCCGCCAGGAGATGAGGCGATGGTCTCCCCCGCGTGCGCTCCCCGGGAGGGGAACGGCGGCCTTCGAGCTTTTCTTTCCGACACAGCTGCCATGGGCGCATCCTCCCACGGACGGGCGGCACTGCGCCCTCGACGGGCCTGTGCGCGCCGTGGGAGCTCTCCTTTTCCGCGGTCTCGGTGGTGGCGCGGCAGTGGCGCGACGGCGTGGCGACGGTGCGACGACGGCGCTCCGGCGGCAGTCCGGTTGCAGTCCGGCGGCCGGGTGAGACTTCAGCCGCCTGCTCCCCCGTCTCAGTCCACCGGCAGGGACCTCGGCCAGCCAGGTATCGACGGCCGGTAGAAGGCCTGCGGGTCGCTGCGGCGCACCTGGTGGCCGCCCCAGGCACGAGGACCGGGGTGATGCGGGGTTGCGGGCGGCGGCGGCAGGCCCTCGCTGCCCACGCGGGCGCTGCCGGGCCGGTCGCCGGTGAGCAGCAGGGCGGGACCTCGAGGCGGCTCATGGCCTCGTCCCAGGGGACCTCCGGGGGCGACGACGCCGGACAACAGCAGGCCCGGGTCGGTGCGCTGGGGCGGCCCACACGCCCGGGAGGGCCTCGGCGTCGGGCATGGTCTCCAGGGCGCGGCCGAGCGGCGGCCGGCAGGTCGGCGACCTCGGTGGCGCGGGCCCGCTCTCGGGCGGCGCTGCGGGCCAGGGAGCTCGCGCGGGCTGCGGGTGCCGAAGCGGGCCGGGTCCTCCAGGACGACGCCGCAGAGCAGGTCGGGGCGACGGACGGCGGCCACCATGGCGGTGGCCGCGCCCATCGAGTGACCGATGACGACCGGGGCGGGCGGCGTCGGCAGGCCCAGGGCGGCCCGAGCCGCGCGAGGCGGCCTCCAACTCCTCCAGGACGGCGACGAGGTCCTCCACGGACCTCCCCGGCCTGCTCGAGCTCGGCCGACTCCACCGCGGGGACAGGCCCGTGCCCGCAGGCGTCGACCGCCACGACCCAGTAGCCGCGCTCCACCCAGTGGTCGATGGCTCCCGGCCAGGGAGACTGCGGATCCGGTGATGCCGTGAGCAGGACCAGGGTGGGGGCGGCGTCGGGCCCCGTGACGATGCGCGCCAGTGAAGTCATGCCCCCATCCTGCCTCGTGACCGCCCCGTAGGCTGGGCCCATGAGCGAGTCGAGCGAGCAGAGCACGCCGAGGATGAACGTCGAGTCCTTCAACCTGGACCACACCAAGGTGGCTGCGCCCCACGTGCGCGTGGCCGATCGCAGGAGCTGCCCGGCGGGGACGTTGCTCGTCAAGTACGACGTGCGCTTCTGCCAGCCAACCGCGCGCACCTGGAGATGGGAGGCCGTGCACTCCATCGAGCACCTGAGCGCCGAGCTCATGCGCAACCACACCGACCGGCTCATCGACTTCTCCCCCATGGGCTGCCAGACCGGCTTCTACGCCCTCATGCTGGGGGTGGGGACCGAGGAGTTCCTGCCGCTTCTGGAGTCGACCTTCCGCGACATCCTCACCGCCGAGGAGGTGCCGGCGGCCAACGAGGTCCAGTGCGGCTGGGGGGCGAACCACTCGCTGGCCGCCGCCCAGGAGGCGGTGCGCGACTTCCTCGCCGCCCGCGAGTGGACGCTGGTCATGGCCTGACGCAGTCCCGCGCGGCCCCGTGTCGCCCGGCCGGGATCTTTCCGGACAGCCGGGGACATCCTGCGCGCCCGGGGACACTCCCTGCCAGCCGGGGACAACCTGCGCGTGCGGGGACAGGATTCCGGTCCCCGACGGCGTCGAACGCCCCCGCCCGGAAGGACACGCACCCGGCCGCGCGGAATGTCCCCGCCGGCGAGACGCGGAGCCGGCACAACCAAGCGCCACCGAGACCAGGAACCACCGAGACCAGGGAACCGCGGAGAGGACGGTCCTCACGGTCTGGCAACACCCGGCCTGGCACAGTCATGGGGCAGGACGGCGCGCCGTCGCCGGGCTCCGACGTCGGGCCCGGTCCAACACCGGCACCGGCACCAACCGCATCCTGAATCGCACTCAGCCCCCGCCCACCCTGTGCCCGCGCCGCCCAGTTTCGAGACGAAGAGAACCTGACGCACGTGGAGGCATCGAGACCGTCACCATCACCAACCCCGCCAACCCCATCCTCATCTGGTGGGTCATCGCTCAGCCGCTGCTGCTCCCTGCATCCTTCCTCGTGGGGCAGCTGACGCGGTTCCTGCTGCGCGGGCGAGTCTCCGTGTCGGGTGCGGCGGCCACGCTCATCGCGCTTGTCGGCCTGTGGCTGGGGCTGCTGCTGGCGGGGTGGATCTTCGACGAGGGCGACCTGTTCTCGTTCAAGATGCTGGCGACCTCCTGCGGCGTGGCGGTCGTGGTGCTGGTGGCAACCTCCGCGGTGCTGGCGCGCGTCCAGCACCATCCACACTGCTGCCGATCGCGGAGGTCGCCCAGATGGGCAGTCCGACCGCCTCGGAGTTCAAGTCCTCGCGCGCTGGAACCTGCGCACGGACAAGCGCGATGAGGCCATGGAGAGTCGTGGCCAAGACAGTGGCGGCCTTCATGAACTCCGCGGGCGGCACGCTCCTGCTCGGCGTCGATGACGGCGGCAACCTCATCGGGCTCGGCCCCGACTCACGCGACCCTCAAACAGCCCGACGCCGACCGTTTCGAGCTGTGGCTGCGCGGCATGTGGCGCACGCGCATGGGCGCGAAACGCGGCGGCACTGCCCAGGTGGACTTTCGCGCCCACCCCGGACGGGACCGCGGAGGTGTGCCGGGTGACGGCGCCCCATCCCCGCTGCCGGTCTACCTCAAAGCCGCCAAAAGGGCACGACGGAGCGGCGCTGTGGGTGCGGGTCGGCAACTCGACGCGGCGCCTGGAAGTGGACGACGCGGTCGACTACGTCATGTCTGCGTTGGCCGCGGATCAACCACGTGGCCTGGCCGATCCGGCTGGGGAACTTCCTGCTGCGCCGCGACCAGTCGCGCCGGGCACTGCCCATCAACCCGGCCGCGGCCGTCACCGCCGCCACGGGCTCCCGGGACGACGAGGGCGCGGGTCAGTAGGGCGTCGTAGACCATGCGGCGCCGGAACACAGTGGGTCCAGGGCCTGAGGACCAGCGAAGGGCGCGCGCAAGGCACGGCCCGGCGGTGGGGCGAAGCAGGCCTGCAGACACGAGCGGACTGGCCTGATACGTACGGGGACATCCTGCGCACCCGGGGACCTTTTCCGCACCACCGGAACATCCTGCGCGTCCGGGACCGTATTCCTGTCCCTCGACGGCGTCGAACGCCCCGGCCGGAAGGACACGCACCCGGCCGCGCGAAATGTCCCCGGCAAGGGCGGGCGGCGGCAATCCACCTGACCCGCCTCGCCAGACCCCGCGAGCGCGGGCTCAGGACACGACAGCGGCCTGCCCTGTCCTCGGCGTCCGCGGCGCCCTCAGTATCCTCGGCCTCATCGCCCGAGCTGTCCGTCACCGGTCGGGCGGACTGGCCGGCGGCGGCCTCCTCCTGCTCCAGTGCCTGCCCAGGCCCTCTCCTCGACGTCGACGACGAGGGGAGCAGCCGGTCCAGCCATGTCGGCAGCCACCAGGCCTTCTCTCCCAGCGCCGCCATGCGCGGGGATGAGGTCATGCGCACGAGGAAGGCGTCAGCGGCGATCCCGACGGTCAGACCGAGGGCGATGGGCTTGACGTACACGTTGTCGGTGTGGACGAAGGCCATGAAGACGCCGATCATGATGACGGCCGCCGCGACCACGACCTTCGCGCTGCCCTGGAATCCGGTCTCGACCGCCACCGCGGCGGCCCTCACGGCGAGCCTCGGGCGTCGCATCAGTCGCGTCGCCGCGCCGTCGGCTCCACTCCTCGCGCATGCGTGAAACAAGGAAGACCTGGTGGTCCATGGCCAGCCCGAACAGGACTCCCATGACGATGACCGGCAGGAAGGAGATGACGGCGCCGACCTTGGAGACGGCCAGGAGGTCGGCAGCCCAGCCCCAGCCGAAGACGGCTCCCACGGCGCCCATGCCCGCGCCCAGGACAGCAGGTACCCGAGGGTCGCGGTCACGGGAACGGCGATGGAGCGAAGACCACCATGAGGAGGATGAGCGAGAGGCCCACCACCACGATGCCGAAGGGATGAGGGGCGGCGTTGAGCTCCTCGGCGACGTCGATCGCGACAGCGGTCTGACCGGTGACCATGACGTTGCTGAGCCCGTAGCGGCTCTCATAGTCAGCCCGGCGTGGGAGCGGATGTTGCGCACGAGCTCCATCGTGGCGGGTCGGCCTGCGATTTCTCGGGGCGGAGCTGGACGAAGGCGAGGGTCCCGTCCTCGTTGGGAGTGGCCAGGGAGACTCCCTCGACGCCGTCGAGCTGGGAGAGGTCACGGGCCAGACCCTGGACCGCGGCGACGGAGCCGGAGGGCTGAGAGATGTCAGCGATCACGACGATCGGAGAGTTGTAGCCCTCTCCGTAGGCCGCGGCGACGGCGTCGTAGGTCTCGCGCTGCTGCGATCCCTTCTCGGCAAAGCCATTGTCAGTCAGGGCCAGACGCAGGCCGCTGACGGGACGGCGCACAGTCCCAGAAGGACGACGACGGCGCCGACGGTCACCCAGGGGCGGCGGGTCACCGTGCGCACCAGCGGGAGGCCGGCCTCCGGTCCGCGTCCGCGCCGACGCCGGCGGCCCTACGACGCCTCGGGAGCAGGCGCTGACCGAGGAGGCCGATGAGAGCAGGAACGACCGTCAGGGCCACGAGCACGGCCACTGCCACGACCGCCGCCGAGGCCAGTCCCATCGTGGTCAGGAACCTGATGCGGCCACGCTCAAAACCCACAGGGCCACGATGACCGTGGTGCCGGCGAAGACGACGGCCCCTCCGAGGTGGCGGTGGCCCGCCCAGCGGCCTCGGCCGGATCGACGCCGTCGGCGAGGTACTCGCGCGCCCGCGAGACGATGAATAGGGCGTAGTCGATGCCGACCGCCAGTCCGATCATGACGGCCAGGACCGGGGTGGTGGAGTTGATGTCAGTGAAGCTTGCTGTCGCGAGGGATGCCGAGCATGCCGACGCCCACGCCGACGGCGGCGGCGATGAGCGGGTACCCGCGGTCACGAGAGCCGAAGGTGATGAGCAGGACGATCGCGGCGATGGCGACGCCGACGAGCTCAACGGCAGAGATGCCGATCCCCACCCTCCTGGTCGATGTTGCCGCTGCGCTGGACTGTCGAGGACGGGTCCATGGCCTCGGCGCGCTCGGCGAGGGTGTCGAGGTCCTGGGCGACGGTCCCGGCCTTCGGTGTGGTTCCGGTGGTGATGGAGCCGACCGAGGCGTCCGTCTGCACCTGGACGAGTACGTGGGTGCCGTCCGCGGAGACGGATGACGCAACGCCGGCGGTCTTGTCACCGAAGGGCGGGGAAACCGTGGCGACGCCGTCTGATCTGCGATGCCCGAAGAGCAAAGGCGCTGACCGCCGGGGCGTGGTTCTCGATGCGGCCGTTGGAGCTGGTGATGAGGACCTGCTCGCTGGTGCCCGCCGCCCTGGGGAAGCCGATCGGTGAGGACCTCCAGGCCGCGCATCGACTCAGTGCCGAAATGGTGAAGGTGTCGTCGGAGCTGGATACCGGTGGTGGCGACGACGCCGCCGAGGGCAAACGCGATGAGCAGCGCCCAGGCCGCGAGGACACGGGTGGCGGACGAGGCGCACCATCGTCCCAGGGATAAGAGGAAGGTGGACATGGCGGACCTTTTCAGAAGGTACGGAGATGATCGAATTCGATACGCAAACGTACTGGATACATTCATGTATTGAGAAACCCAGGACGTTGTGACTCCTCGCACCCTATGGCGCCGGTAAGGTGGGCGGTCTCATGACACCGAGCACCGACCCGCCCGTCGCCGAGCGCACGCTGCGCAAAGCGGAGAACACTCGCGCCCGCCCTCATCGAGGCGGCTGCGGATCATCGTCGCCTCCAAGGGCATCGCCAGCACTCGCATTGACGACGTCGTCAAACAGGCCGGCTTCACCCGGGCGCCTTCTACTCAACTACTCCTCACTCCAGGACGTCTGACCGAGGGCCATCGTCACGCGCTCCAACACCTTGCTGTCACAAGTCACGCAGGCCGTCGAGCTCTTCGAGGGCACCCCCACGATGGACTCGCTGATGGAGCCGCTCGAGGCCATCCGCCCCGAGGCCCGCACCATCTACCCTGCTGACCACGGGTACTCCTCTCCAGCTGCGCAACCCCGACAGCCCGACAATCCCGGCACGGCGCGCGCGACTTCACCGCCAGACTGTCCGGGACGGTCGAGAGGTTCTCGCCCGCATGGGCGCCGCCTCACCGTCCCCACGGCGAGCCTGGCCGACCTCGTCAGCCTGCTCTTCATGGACTCGATCACCGAGAACACGGACTGCGACAGGCTGCGAGACCTCATCGAGGCGATCATTATCGGGCTGAGCACGCCGACGCAGACCGGCGACGCCTGACGTCGCGCTCGACGTCGTCGGAGGTGGTCTGCGCACAGGGGCTTTCCGCGCAGCAGGGGACACTTCCCCGCGGCCGGGGACACCCTGCGCGTACGGGGACCGTGTTCCTGTCCCCGACGGCGTCGAACGCCCCCGCCCGGAAGGACACGTACCCGGTCGCGCGGAATGTCCCCGTCAGTGAGCCAGGAGAGCGCAGGAGCCGGGCGAAGCGCAGCCCGCGAGGCCGCCCACACTGACTCCACCGCCCTCCACCCGCCCCCTGTAGGCTCGGCGCGTGAGTCGCACCAGTGCCGCACCCGTCATCGTCTCCTGCGCCATGGCCGAGGAGACCCAGCCCTTCCTGGACGCCCTGCCCGAGGCGCGCGGCGCGAGCGCCGACCCTGCCGCCGCACGCGCCTGGTCCCTCCGGCTCCCGACGGCGAGCGCGAGGCTCATCGTCGTGCGCAGCGGCATCGGGCTCGTGGCGGCCGCGAGCGCACTGGCGACGGTCCTGGCTCAGGTCCGCCCCAGCGCCGTCGTCTCGGCAGGGAACCACCGGCGGCTCGGCCGCCAGGTCGAGGTCGGCGACGTGCGCCTCGGCGAGCCCTGGCCTTCACCGACGCCGACGCCACCGCCTTCGGCTACGCCCGCGGCCAGACCCCGGGCCAACCGGAGACCTTCGCCGGGATGCGGCTCTGCTGAGCGCCTGGAGCAGGTGGGCCAGGAGGCCCTGCGCGGCGCCACGGCGTCGTCGGGCTCGGCGCGACTGCGCGTCGGTCAGATGCTGGCGGCAACTCCTTCGTGACGGCCGCGAACGTGGCCGACACCCGTGAGGTCTTCCGGCGGCACTGAGCACGGACATGGAGTCGACGGCGCTGGCACAGGTGGCGGCCGGCACCGGCGTCCCTTCGTCTCGGTGCGCGGCGTGTCCGACCTGTGCGGCCCCGAGGCGGGCCAGGGACTTCCACATCGCCGTCGAGGAGGCCGCCGCCCGCAGCGCCGCGGTCGTCCTGGCCCCTGCTCAGCTGAGTCGCTGACACCGCCCGCACCTCCCTCCCCAAACTCCACACTTCGACAGAATCTTTCAGAATCGACCCGGAGCCGCGTCGTTGATGAAGTTTTTGGTCGATTTGCCGGGCACGCTCCCGCATCGGCTGGTTGTTGGCTAGGGCTCGGTGTATGACTGCTGCACTGGGACGCCTGGTCGTGGAGGGGTTCAGGTCGATCCGACACCTCGAGCTGGACCTGACCACCGACGTCACCGTGCTCATCGGCGCCAACGGCTCCGGCAAGTCGAATCTGGTGAGCGCTCTGGAGCTGGTCTCACGGATCTGGGATGACTCCTTCCGGAGTACCTGCGCAAGCGCGGCGGAGTCAGCAACCTCTTCTTTGAGGGCGATGAGGGAAAAGTCGAGAAAACGACCATCGAAGTCATGGCCACTCTGGAGGGGCAAGCCCCAGTATGGTTACAGCGTGACCCTGAGGCCGGATCTATTTAGCGACTCAATGATCCGGACCTTAAAGAGCAGATTCTATACCCAGGCACACCAGAACGGAGCGGCACTCACCGTGAAAAACTTCAGGCCCGGACCTAAGAGCAGGGTCCGTCAACTCGCACAATCTGACAAAACGTCCGGCTACGTCCTTCCCTAGTCCCTATTCTTGAGGGCTGCCGTGTCTTCCACTTCGATGATGTCAGCGCAAATGCCCCTGTCAAAGGCTTCTCGACCGTGGGCGACGACGTCTACCTGCGCTCGGACGCGGAGAACATCGCCGCCTACCTCCTCAAGGTGCGCGACGATCACCCCGAGCACTATCAGCGCATCGTCTCGGCGGTCCGCCATGTCACGCCGTTCTTCGACGACTTCGTGCTCGTCCCGGATCCCTCAGAGCGGATTCGGCTGCGCTGGAAGCAGCGCGGGCTGGACCGCACCTTCCTGGCTCATGAGGCCAGTGACGGCACCTTGCGATTCATCTGCCTGGCCACGCTGCTGCTGGGGCCGGACCTGCCGGCCACCGTGGTGCTGGACGAGCCCGAGCTGGGGCTCCACCCCGCCGCGATCGGACTGCTCGCGGAGATGACGCATATCGCAGGCAGGAACGGGCACAAGGTCATCCTGGCACGCAGTCGGTGCCGCTGCTGTCCCACTTCGCCCTGGAGGAGGTCGTGGTCCTGGAGCGGGTTGACGGCGCCACAGGCCACTCGCCCCGACCGCGCGCGGCCCTGGAGGGCTTCCTGGAGGACTACTCCACCGGCTCGCTGTGGAGATAGAATCTCCTGGGCGGGCGCCCGACGCACGAGGGACGGGCCTGATGGGGCAGGGTCGTCATCCTCGTGGAGGGCAGACCGAGGGGCGCTGGTCAACGAGGTCCTGGGCCCTGCGGCCTCGATGCGCGGAACGTGACGTGACGCCGGTCGTGTCACGACCTCGGCGACCCCACTGGCGCCCATCACGGCGGCGGCCACTGGAAGCACTACCATGCCAAGCTCCAGGCTCTTCTGAAAGCGTCTCACTATGAGCGAGTAGGCCTTCTCCTCGACTACTACCAGTACCCCAAGGGCGCACCCGGGCGGGAGGTGCCGTCTCCTTCCGAGAGCCTCGATAGCGCCAGCCGGCAGTCGGCACTCATGACTGCTCTGCGCGCCGAGTACCCGGATCCGCGCTTCCGTCCGCTCGTCGTCCTCCATGAGATCGAGGCCCTCGTCCTGGCGGCGATCGACGCCGGGCAGGGGCGACGGGCTGCTGTCCCGGCAGGGACTCGCTGACCTCCGTCAGGTCATCACCCAGGCCGGTGGCCCTGAGCGAGTCAGCGACGGCCCCAGCACCGCCCCGTCCAAGCGCGCTGGAGGCGGCCGACCCCGGCTACGTGAGACCGTCACCGGCCCTCTACTCGTCAGCGAGGCCGGGCTCCCCGCGGTCCTGGGCGCTGCCGCACCTTCACGGCCTGGTGGGACCTCCTGGCCTGAGCGGCCACACCATCCCCACGGCCGTCGTCGCCCGGCGCCTCACCGACTTTTTCTTCACAGATCGACCGTTTCTTCAGAATCGACCCGGAGCCGCGTCGTTTATGAAGTTTTGGTCGATTGCCGAGCGCCGCTCAGTCGGCCTGGCGCAGGCGGGCCTCGACGCGCTCGACCTTCGCGGTCATCTGCCCGGTCCAGCCGGGGCGGATGTCGGCCTTGAGGACGAGCGCCACGCGCGGACTCACCTCGGCGACCGCCTCGCAGGCCCGCTTGACCACGTCCATGCACTCGTCCCTCGCCCTCGACCGTGGTGAACATCGACGTCGTCTCATAAGGCAGGGCCGAGTCGCGCACCACGCGCACGGCGGGCCACCGCCTCGGAGACAGATCCGTCAGGGGCGTCGGTGGTGGTCGGGGACACGGAGAGGCGACAAGCATGCGGTCGAGGCTAGCCCCGCGGTGCCGCCCGGAGCCGCCGCTCCGAGCATTCTTGCCTTCGAGCGCGCTCGAAGTCCTGCAGTCTGCCCCATGACCAGCGCGATTGTTCCAGGGCGGCGGGCCCGACGCCCAGCTCCGCGAGGCGCTCCCGGCTCGCCTCCATCCCACGCAGCGACAACCTCGGGCCTACAGACGGGCCCGGTGCGGCCGGATGGGACATCGCTACCACCGCCGACCGCTTGGGGTCAGTGTCCACACGCTGCGCTACTACGAGCGGATCGGGCTCGTGCGGGTGGACCGTGACGCCTCGGGACACCGTCATTTACGACGCCGCGAGCCGTGCGGCGTCTGGTGTTCCCTCACCCGGATGCGGACCTCAGGCATGCCGATCCGCGACCTGCGGCGCTACATCGAGCTGGTCGAAGCCGGTCAGGGACACGGTGCCCGAGCGCCTGGCTCTGCTCACCGAGCACCGTGAGGGGCTGCGAGCCCGAATCGACGAGCTGCGGCTGGCGCTGGCCGCCACCGAGTACAAGATCACCGCCTACACGCGCGAGCTGGAGGGGCCGGCCACCCCGGACAACACCAACACCCCCAACACCAACATTTCCAGCACTGACAAGGAGATTCCTCGCTGACCGCTGGACCACTCACCCCAGCACGACGTCACCAGCCCCGAGAACCTGGCGCGGCGCGAGCGCGGCCTGGAGGTCGCCCGCTCGGTCGACGGCGAGGCCGCCCAGGCCGTCATCGACTCGCTGGCGGACATCAGCCCGGCGCTCGCCCACCACATCGCGGCCTTCGGCTTCGGGGACGTCTACTCCCGCCCGGGCCTGGACCCGCGCAGCCGTCAGCTCGTCACGATTGGCGTGCTCACGGCCCTGGGCGGCTGCGAGCCGCAGCTGAAGATCCACATCGGAGCCGCCCTCAACGTGGGGCTGACCCGTGAGGGAGATCGTCGAGGCGATCCTGCACGCCTCGGTCTACGCCGGTTTCCGCGAGCGCTCAACGCCACTTTCGTGGCCCGCGAGGTCTTCGCCGAGCGCGACGCGACCGACTGATCGTCCGCACCGCCCCGTCGCGCGGCCACAGCAGGAAGCGAAAAAGGCGTGCGTGTCCACATCGGAGACAAAGGCGGGCTCCACGTGCACCGCCACAAAAGAAACCGCATGATTCCGCGGTTCTATTGACGGCCTCATCGAGCCACAGGCTTCTTTTGTCACCGATGTGGGACACCAGGGGTCACTCGGACCGGCTCCGACCACCCAAGAAGCGCTCCTTCGTGCACCGCCGCCCGGATCCGCGCCTACAGCGCCACGAGGACCCTGCACGCATGACGATCTTGACGACGATGGCCAGGGCGAACAGGGTCGCGTAGCCCGGCCTCGATACGCTCGTCATCGCGTTTGGACAGGGCGAAGGCGAGGATCGCGGGCTGCCCGACGAGCCCGGCCAGGCCGCCGGAGGCTCGCTGCGCGGACACCCCGGCCCACCGCGCCCCGGCCAGCAGGACGATCGCATTGACCACCACGATGAGCGCGGCGAGCACCCCCACCTTGAGTCCCGTCATCGAGAGGCCGAGGCCGCGAAGTCCGGCGAGGCCAGCCCGATCGCGGCCAGGAAGAACAGCAGCCCCAGCTGGCGGATGGTGGAGTTGGCGGCGTGGCAGCCCCACACGAAAGGGCCCGGTGCGCCCCACCACCCCAGGATCATGCCGACGACGAGCGGCGGCCGCCACCCCGAGCCGCAGGGTGATGCCGCCGGGCAGCGGGATCGCCACCAGCCCCAGGGCACGCCGAGCGCCATGCCGACCCCCGACGGAGAAGGCGTCGATCTGGGCGATGGAGCGCTCAGAGTCCCCGAACCAGTCGGCGGCCTTCTCCAGCTCGTCGCTGGGGACGACCGCCAGCACCCGGTCGCCGAGCTCCAGGACGAGGTCCTCGCGGGCCAGCAGGTCCAGGTCGCCGCGCTTGACGCGGGTGATGACGCCCTGGAAGCGCCCGGGCATGTCCACCTCGGCGATCGTGCGCCCAGCCACCCGTGTTGAGGAGACGGTCAGGCGCCGGAAATCGACGGCGGTGCGGTCGCTGGCCAGGCAGTTGTGGGCCCGGTGCCCAGGTCGTGCATGGCGGACTCGACGGCGGCCGGCGCCCCGACGATGACGACCTTGTCCCCGGGCAGCAGTTCTCACCGGGGGCCCGACCAGGGTCTCGCCGTCGCGCTCCAGGTAGGAGATGCGGATGCGGCCCTCCTTGAAGCCTTCATCTCTCCCAGGGCCACCCGCTGCAGGAGGTAGACGCTGGTGGCGGTGATGCCGTCGGCGCTGGCGGGCCGCGGGTCGCGCCGCCCGGGCCAGGTGCGCCCCGACCCCGGCCACGATGAGGATGGCGACGGCGACGCCCACGGGGTAGGCCAGGGCGTAGCCGACGGCGGGCTCCTGGGTGCCGGCCGCCTCGATGGCGGCGTCGAGCACCGGTGAGGTCAGGGCCCCCGCGTAGGCGCCGGAGTCCATGGCGGGGCTCACCCCGGTCAGGTGGGAATAGAGGCCGCCCGCCACGCCGGCGATCACGAGCGCGACGACGCACAGGGCCATGAGCGGCAGCTGCCTGCGCAGGTCGCGGAAGAAGGTGTTGCCGGCGGCCAGCCCCACGGTGTAGCAGAACAGGGCCAGGCCGAGGCTGCGCAGCAGGGTGAGGTCGGCGCCGAGCCGGGGGTCGAGGGCGCCCACCGCGAGGCCCACGAAGAGCGCCCCGGCGGCGCCGAAGCGGATCGGCCCCAGCGGGATCTGCCCGACGGCGGTCCCCAGGCCGATGACGAGGAAGACGGTGAGGATCGGCGCCTGCGCGAGGACGTCGAGAACGGGATGAAGCACGGACACGACGCCAGGGTAGCCGCAGGCCCCGGGCACCCCGAACCCCGCGCACCGGTCCCGACCCGGGCCCGCCGGCGTCATGCGCGACGCCGCACAGCAGCCACCGGAAGCATTATTCAATAGGTGGGATAAATGGTGCTGATATCGGAGCAGAAAGACGAACGCCCCGCCGCCGGACTCACGATTGCTTCCTTTCCGCCACCAGGAGGAATACCCTGGGAGAGTCACCGCAGACGATGACGTCACACCTTTTCTCGACGACGAGAACGGAATCCCGATGCCCCAGAAAGAAGCCTCTCTGCCGACCTACTCACCGGAGGAGGAGAAGCGGATCATCCGAAACGCCGACGGCGTCCCCGTCGGCATACGTCCTGACAATCGATGGACACCCGTACGGATCGCCACATGGGTGGCCATCACCGCCCTGGGCGTCCTGGGGTGGTGGATGCTGGCGGTCGTGCGCGGCGAGCACGTCAACACCATCTGGTTCGTGGTCACCGCCGTGTGCACCTACGCGATCGGGTACCGCTTCTACGCCCTCTACATCCAGCGGCGCATCATGCGCCCCGACGACACCAACGCCACCCCGGCCGAGCGCATCAACAACGGGCGCGACTGACCCCCACCCACCGCGTCGTCCTCTCACGGCCACCACTTCGCGGCCATCGCCGGCGCCGGCCCGCTGGTCGGCCCGGTCCTGGCCGCCCAGATGGGCTACCCTGCCCGGCACCCTGTGGATCATCATCGGCGTGCTCGTGGTCGGCGCCGTCCAGGACATGCTCGTCCTGTTCTTTCTCCATGCGCCGCGGCGCCGCTCCCTGGGCCAGATGGCCACTGACGAGATCGGCCGGATCGGCGGCATCGTGGCGACCATCGTCGTCTTCGTCATGCTCATGATCGTCCTGGCGGTCCTGGCCGTGGTCTGCGTCAACGCCCTGGCCGCCTCCCCCTGGGGAGTCTTCTCGGTGGGTATGACCATCCCGATCGCCATCGGGATGGGCCTGTGGCTGCGCTTCGTCCAGCCCGGCAAGATCACGCAGGTCTCCTTCGTCGGCTTCGGCCTGCTCATCGCCGTCATCATCGGCGGGCGCTGGGTGGCCGAGTCCTCCTTCGGCCACTACCTGCACCTGTCCCCCAAGACCCTGGTGTGGGCCATGATTGTCTACGGCTTCCTGGCCGCGGTCCTGCCGGTGTGGGTCCTGCTCACCCCGCGCGACTACCTGTCGACCTTCATGAAGGTCGGCACGATCACGATCCTGGCCCTGGGCATCATCATCGTGCGCCCCCTGGTGGAGATGTCCGCCGTCACCGAGTTCGCCTTCAACACCGCGGGCCCGGTCTTCGCCGGCACCCTCTTCCCCTTCCTGTTCATCACCATCGCCTGCGGCGCCCTGTCCGGCATGCACGCCATGGTCTCCTCGGGCACCAGCCCCAAGATGGTGGAGAAGGAGACCCAGGTCCGCATGATCGGCTACGGCGGCATGCTCATGGAGTCCTTCGTGGCGATCATGGCGCTGGCCGCCGCGGTCTCGCTGAGCCCGGGCATCTACTTCTCCATGAACACCCTCGACGGCGACCATGAACAAGCTCGCCGGCCCCGAGACGGTGGCTGCGGCCCCTGCAAGACCACCGACGACCCCTGAGCACCACTGCGAGAAGCTCGCGAGGTCGCCGTCGGCAACCTCGGTGTCACCGATGCCCAGGGCCGCAAAGCCCACCCCGAGTGGGACTCCTGGGACGACAACGGCAACCCCAAGACCTACACGGGTGCCGAGGCCCTGGAGCGCCTGGCCAGCGACGTCGGCGAGCCCAACGTCGTCTCGCGCACCGGCGGCGCCCCCACCCCTGTCGGTGGGCATCGCCCACATCCTCCACCAGATCGGCGGAGGCCGAGCCACGATGGGCTTCTGGTACCACTTCGCCATCATGTTCGAGGCCCTGTTCATCCTCTCGGCCGTCGACGCCGTCACCCGCGTGGCCCGCTTCCAGCTCTCCGACGCGCTGGGCAACGCCTTCCCCAAGTTCAAGGACCCGTCCTGGCACGTGGGCGCCTGGGGACCACGGCGGTCGTCGTCGCCTCCTGGGGGGGCGCTGCTCCTCATGGGTGTCACCGACCCGCGCGGCGGCATCCAGACGCTCTACCCGCTGTTCGGTATCGCCAACCAGCTCATCGCGGCCGTGGCGCTTCTGGTGGTCACCGTCATGGTGGTGCGCAAGGGCTACACGAAGTGGGTGTGGATCCCGCGATCCCGCTGGTCTTCGACACGGCCGTCACCTTCACGGCCTCGTGGCAGAAGATCTTCTCCAGCGACCCGCTCGTGGGCTACTTCCAGCAGCATCGGGAGGCCGTGGCTGTTGGGCACGCTCACCGACCCGGCCAAGATCGAGGAGACCCGGGCGATCGTGCGCAACACGATGATTCAGGGGACGCTGTCGATCATCTTCCTGGTCATGGTGGCTCTTCGTCATGGTCTGCGCCCTCATCCGCATCGTCCAGACGCTCCGCAACCGGGACACGACGACGTCGGAGGACCCGTACCAGGAGTCCAACTTCTACGCGCCCGAGACGATGATCGCCTCCTCGCTCATGAAGAAGGTCTCCCGGGAGTACGAGCAGGTGGGCGACCCGGCCCTCATCCCGCACAAGGCCCACGCGGAGAAGTCATGACACCTACTCCTTCGACGCCGCAGCCGGCGGATCGACCCAGCGCCCGACGTCGGGTCCGACAGGTTCTGACCCGGGCCCGCACCCTGTGGCGGGACATGACCGGGGAGTCCGCCTATGACCGCTACCTGGAGCGCTACGCCCGCGAGCACGCGCAGTGCCCCCACGGCTCGGGGCAGGGTTCTGAGCACGGCTCCGGGCACGGCCCCATGAGTGAGCGCGAGTTCTGGCGCGCCCGGGCCAAGCAGGCCGAGACGGAGATCAACGCCAGCTGCTGCTGAGCCGGGGCCGCTCCCGCACTCCGATGTGCTCTGATCGTTACCGCCCGCCTTCCGGGGTTCCCGGAGGGCGGGCGGTAGCGTCGTGAGCGTGCCCGCCCAGCAGCCCGCGCCCGACGCACTGACGTCCGCCGAGTCCCCTGACACCTCCTGGGGGACATCACCGGCGTCGGCCGCTTCGCCGTCGGCCGGCCGCGCCACGGACCTCCAGCCCTCCAAGGCTCATCCCCCGGGCCGGGCCTCCTATGAGCGGATCGCCCGCGTCGCGGCGGTCATCCTCCTGGCCATCGTCTGCGTGGCGGTGGTGTGGCCCTCCGGGCGCGAGGTCGCCGAGCTCAAGGACACCATGGGACCGGGCTTCCTCAGCTCCGAGGGCAAGGACATCGTCCTCAACCTGGTGATGCTGGCGCCGGCCACCTTCTGCGCGGTCGTAGGCTGGCGGGACATCCCCTGGTGGATGTGGGCGCTGGTCGGCTGCGTGGTCGGGCTGAGCGCCGAGGTGCTCCAGAGCCTCCTGCCGATGCTGGAACGGCGCCCCTCGCTGGCCAATGTCGGTCAGAACGCCGTCGGCGCCTGGGTCGGGGCCCTGGCCGCCTGGTACCTCCTGCGCCGCCTGCACGCGCGCCCCGCCTCCGCCTGACTCCCCCGTCATACGGGAACGACGCCGCACCGCCCCGCTGCGGGACCCGAACAAGGCGGCCAACCAGGAACCGGAGACAGCGAAAGGCCCGGACCATGTGGCCCGGGCCTTTCCGTTCTGTGCGCGGGGGGGGACTCGAACCCCCATGATCGTAAGATCACACGGACCTGAACCGTGCGCGTCTACCAATTCCGCCACTCGCGCGAGAAGCGAGCATGAGACTAGCCTGCCATCCCCGCCCGCGTCCAATCCTCACCGCCATATCCGGCCGTGAGACCGCTCACGACACAATTACCTCACACAGAGGGGGCCGTCTTCCCTGCGATGGCTTCGCTACCGTTACGATGGGAACGGTATCGGCCTGCACGCAGGTCCGTGCAGGCCCATAGCGAGGCGGGACAGTCCCGTCTCCCGGCTCCATCCCGGGGGCCGCCACACCATATTTGGGGGAGGTACTGTCCATGGGATTCCTGGACAAGTTCGAGAAGGGCGTCGAGAACGTCACGAACCGCGCCATGTCCCGTTTCTCGGACGACATCGAGCCCATCGAGATCGCCTCGAAGCTCCGCGAGACCATGGACAAGCGCGCCGCGTCCTTCGCCCGCGACCGCTCCGTGGTTCCCAACATCTTCCGCATCCACCTCACCCCGCCGAGCATCGAGCGCATCACCGCCTGGGGCCAGGACGAGATGGTGCGTCAGATGGAGGAGGTCGCCACTCGCACGCCGCGGACCAGGGCTACTCCTTCGTCGGCCCGGTCGAGGTCTCCTTCCTCGTCAACAACAACCCCAACGCCCCGGCCATCGAGATCGAGTCCTCCACGCGACGCGGCGCCGCCGCCCCGGCCGCCTCCGCCACCGCCACCCCGGCGCACCCGATCGTCGACATCAACGGCCAGCGCTACCTGCTCACCGGACCGGTCACCGTCATCGGCCGCGGCTCGGAGGCGGACATCATCGTCGACGACTCCGGCGTCTCCCGCCGTCACCTGGAGATCCGCCTGACGCACGGCAACGCCATCGCCAGCGACCTGGGATCCACCAACGGCACCTTCGTCGAGGGCCAGCGGGTCGACGCCGTCACGCTCGTGGACGGCAACACCCTCACCATCGGCCGCACCCAGATCCTGTTCTGGGATGGCACCCAGAACAGCGGAGTCAACGGTTGAGCGCACTCGCCTTCACGATCCTGCGGCTGGGCTATCTGGTCCTGCTCTGGTTCTTCCTGTACCTCATCGTGCGCGTCATGCGCCGCGATATGGCCGACTCCCCGTCGCCGGCCCGTCACGTCGACGCTCCGCGGGCGGCTCCGAGCAGCCCTCGGCCCACCCCCCAGGGGCCGACGCCGCAGCGCCACCCGCCTGGTCATCACCGAGGGCCCCTGGCCGCCTCGACCGTGCCCCTGAGCCCCTCGTCGATCATCATCGGCCGCTCACCCTCCTGCACCCTGGTCCTCGATGACTCTCTACGCCTCATCGCGCCACGCCCGCGTCTTCCCCAAGGACGGCGCCTGGTGGCTGGAGGACCTGGGATCCACCAACGGAACCATGATGGACGGCCGCCCCGTGCACGGCGCCGTGGAGCTCCCCTACGAACATTCCTGTCCGAATCGGCCAACGACGCTGGAGCTGCGCTCATGACCATCTCCCCTGCGCTTCGCCGCACGCTCCGACGTCGGCCTGGTCCGCCAGTCCAACCAGGACTCGGGCTACGCCGGCCCCCACCTGTGCCTTCTGTGCGACGGGATGGGCGGACCTGCAGGCGGAGACATCGCCTCGGCGGTCGCCGTCGAGCACCCTCATGCCCCTGGACGCCGACTCCCACCAGGCCGGTGAGCTGTTGGGCCTCATGCGCGACGCCGTCCAGGCCGCCCACACCGAGCTCGTCACCCTGTCCTCGCAGGACCCCGACCTCGCCGGCCTGGGCACCACCTGCATCGGCGTCATGCGCAGCGGCAACAAGCTCGCCATGGTCCACGTGGGCGACTCCACGCGCCTACATGCTGCGCGACGGCACCCTCACCCAGGTCACCACCGACCACACCTTCGTGGAGTACCTCGTGGAGACCGGGCGCCTGACCCGGGACCAGGCCCGCCAGCACCCCCAGCGCTCGGTCCTCCTGCGCGTCCTGGGGGACACCGAGGGCGAGGTCCAGCTCGACGAGTCGATCCGCGAGGCCGTTCCCGGCGACCGCTGGCTGCTGTGCTCCGACGGCCTGAGCGGCCCGGTGACCGCTGAGACCATCGGTGAGGTCCTGGCCGGCGTCGCCGACCCCGGTCAGGCCGCCGACCAGCTCATCGACCTGGCCCTGCGCGCCGGCGGACCGGACAACGTCACCGCCGTCGTCTTCGACGTCGTCAAGGACGACCCTGAGCCCCAGACCGTCCCGCAGGTGGTGGGCAGCGCCGCCACCGAGCGCCTGGCCCAGGAGCGCGCCGCCGCCGCCCACCGTGCCGGTGACGAGCAGTCCGAGGCCCAGGAGACCGAGGCCGCCAGCCCCGCCGCCAAGGCCGCGGCCCTCATGGCCACCCTGGAGGACAAGCCCGAGGCCGCCTCCGCCAAGGAGTCCTCCGAGGTCGACGAGGCCATCGCCGCCGAGGCCGCCACCCAGGAGAAGGCCCGACGCCGCCACCGCCGTCGGGTCCTCGTGGGCAGCCTCGTCCTGCTGGCCACGCTCGTCGGCGCCAGCGCCCTGTTCTACCGCTGGACCCAGACCCGCTACTACGTCTCCACCTACAAGGGCGAGGTCGCCATCTACCAGGGATCCCAGTCCGTCGGCCCGCTCAAGCTGGAGCCACTCGGTCAAGACCTACGCGGACCTGCCCGTGGAGTCCCTCGATCACAACATCCGCGAGCGCCTGGAGGCCACCGTCACCCAGTCGTCGATGAGCGCCGCGGAGACCTACGTGGACAAGACGGTCCGCTCCTACCGCAAGCAGGCCCCTGCCCCGCAGGGCACCGCGAGCCCCACGGCCAAGCCCTCCTCCTCGTCCTCCTCCACCCCGTCGCCGGCCTCCGCCACACCGACCCAGCCCGCCAAGCCCGGGCAGGAGGGGTGAGATGACTGCTGCTCCCGGTCCCCTGGGCGCCCCCGCGGGCGTCGCGACCATCCAGCCCGCCGGCGTCGCCCGATACTCGGGACGCTGGGCGGAGGCGGCGCTGCTCGGCGTCGCCCTGGTCCTGGGGCTGGGCGGCTTCGTGCTCACCGCTCTCAACCGCACGGGTTCCTCCCCGGCGCAGACCGTGGGCGTGGCGATCGCCTTCCTCGTCCTGACCGTCCTCATGCACCTGTGTGTGCGCTACGCCGCCCCGTGGGCCGATCCGGTGCTCCTGCCGACGGCGGTGGCGCTCAACGGGATCGGCCTGGCCATGATCCGGCGCCTGGACCTGGCCTATGAGGTCAACGAACAGTGGCAGTTCTACGTGGGCTCCAAGCAGCTGGTCTGGACGCTGCTGGGCGTCATCCTCTTCGCCGTCACGCTCCTGCTGCTGCGCGACTACCGGCGCCTGCAGACGCTGGGACCGGTGGGCCATGTGGTCCGGCCTGGTCTTCCTCGTCCTGCCCCTTCATCCCGGGATCGGCCAGAGCATCAACGGCGCCCGCATCTGGATCCGGATCGGCCCGATGAGCTTCCAGCCGGCCGAGCTGTCCAAGGTGCTGCTGGCGGTCTTCTTCGCCTCCTACCTGGTGGCCAACCGGGACAACCTGGCTCTGGCGGGCTCGCAAGGTCCTGTGGATGAGCCTGCCGCGCGCCCGGCACCTGGGCCCCTGTTCATCGTGTGGGGCGTGAGCATCGGCGTCCTGGTCCTCCAGAAGGACCTGGGTTCCTCGGTGCTGCTGTTCGGCCTGTTCGTCGTCGTCCTGCACGTGGCCACCGACCGGCCCTCCTGGCTGCTCATCGGTGCCGCCCCTGTTCCTCCCGGCGGCCTGGTTCGCGGCCACGCACCTCAACCACGTCCAGCAGCGCATCAACGGCTGGCTCCACGCCACCGACAATGCCGTGTACAACGCCGCGGGCGGTTCCCTGGCAGCTGCTGACGGGCATGTTCGGGATGTCCACCGGCGGGCTCATGGGCGCCGGCTGGGGGCAAGGGCTCACCGACCCCTGGTCACCTTCGCCAACTCGGACTTCATCTTCGCCTCACTGGGTGAGGAGCTGGGGCTGACCGGCACGCTCGTCCTGCTCATGCTCTACCTCGTCCTCATCCAGCGGGACTGCGCACCGCCGTGCTGCTGCGCGACGGCTTCGGCAAGCTCCTGGCCGTGGGTCTGTCCTTCGCCGTCGCCCCTGCAGATCTTCGTGGTCATCGGCGGTGTCACCCGGCTCATCCCACTGACGGGCTGACCCTGCCCTTCCCTGGCCTACGGCGGCTCCTCACTCATCGCCAACTGGATCATCCTGGCCCTCCTGCTGCGCCTGTCCGACGCCGCCCGGCGGCCGGCCACCCACGCACCGCGGATCATCGACACCGCCGAGCTGCCGCTGTCCCTGCGCCGTCGGGTCCAGGACGCCGGGTCCGAGGACTCGATGGCCCAGGCCGCCGACGACGCACCGGCTGGAGGCGCACCGGCCGACGCCGGGGGCTACGCCTCCCGTCGGCCGCACCCGGCTTCGGCAGCCTGGAGGATGACGCCCGCCCCGCCGTCGCCGTCAGTCCGGAGGCGCCGCCTCCGCCGCACACCGCACCGGACGGGGAGACCCTGCGCTCATCGCGGGCCCCGGGCTTCACCGACGACACTGACAGGAGGCAGCTGCCATGAACCGACAGATCCGTCAGGTCGCCTTCCTGGTGCTGGTCATGTTCGCCACGCTGGCCCTGTCCGTCACCAGCGTCCAGGGACTGGCCCGCCCCTCCGTGTGGGAGTCGTGGTCGGCCAACGGGGCCCTCAACTCCGACCCGCGCAACCGCCGTACCGTCAGCCGCAACTTCGACACCGAGCGGGGCCCGATCCTCCTGGCCGGCGGCACCACGATCGCCAGCACCCAGAAGTCCGACGACGGCCAGGGCTCAGAGGACTATCAGCGCGTCTACGCCAACGGGCCGCTCTACGCCCCGGTGACCGGGTACTTCTCTCCCGCCTTCGCCTCCATGACCGGCATGGAGAAGGAGGGCAACTCCGTGCTCAACGGGGACGACCCCTCCCTGTTCTCCTCCCGGATCAAGACCCTCATCACCGGTGACTCCCAGCGGGCGGGCCGTGGAGCTGACCATCAGCCCGAGATCCAGCAGGCCGCCCTACGACGCCCTGGCCGGGCGTGAGGGCGCCGTCGTCGCCCTGGACCCGAAGACCGGGGCCATCCTGGCGCTGGTCTCCACCCCCTCCTACGACCCCTCGGCCTTCGCGACCCGCAACGGGAACGCCGCCAATGAGGCCAATGCGACCCTCAGCCAGGACTCCTCCCGTCCTCTGGACAACCGGGCCATCGCCGGCAACCGCTACCCGCCGGGGTTCGACCTTCAAGATCCTCACCACGGCGGCGGCGCTGCGCACCGGCAAGATCAAGACCGATCAGGAGGTCGACGCCCCCTGACACCATCACCCCCTGCCGGGCACCAGCCACTCCCTGGAGAACTACGGAGGGGAGTCCTGCGGCGGCGGTCGGACCACCTTCTCCCACGCCTTCGCCGAGTCCTGCAACACTCCCTTCGCGCAGCTGGCCATCAACGTCGGCGAGGAGGAGCTCTCCAAGGAGGCGAAGAACTGGGGCTTCGACTCCGACCTGTCCATCCCGTTGAAGGTCACGCCGTCGACCTACCCGCACAACGACTCCCAGGCGCAGACCGCGATGGCCGGCATCGGTCAGGCCTCGGTGCAGGCGACCCCGCTCATGATGGCGATGGTGGCCGCCACCGTGGCCAACAAGGGCGAGCAGATGACCCCCTACCTGGTCTCGCGCATCCTGGACCCCGACCTCAACGAGGTCAGCTCCACCTCCACGAAGGTGGCCCGCACCCCGATCGACTCGGCCACCGCCTCCTCCCTGTCCTCCCTCATGCAGACCGCCGTCGCCGAGGGCACGGGCACCAGCGCCCAGGTCTCCGGGGTCCAGGTGGCCGGCAAGACCGGTACCGCCGAGACCGGCACGGACAGCGGCCCCACCACCTGGTTCGTGGGCTTCGCCGGCACCGACATCGACAAGCCTGAGATCGCCCTGGCCGTCGTGCTCGACGGCAATGCGGAGACCGAGGACGGCGCCACCGGCGGCAAGATCGCCGGACCCGTCGCCGCCCAGGTCATCGATGCGGCGGTGAACCAGTGAAACCTGTTGCCGGGCTCCAGCTCCAGGGCCGCTACGAGCTGGTCGAGCAGATCGCTCTGGGCGGCATGGGCCAGGTGTGGCGCGCCACCGACCTGCGCTCGGGCCGGGCCGTGGCCGCCAAGATCCTGCGCCCCGAGCTGACCGGTGATGAGATCTTCCTGTCCCGCCTGCGTGCGGAGGCCAAGAACTCAAGGGGCTGCGCCACCCGAACCTCGCCGTCGTCCTGGACTCCGGGGAGAAGGACGGGACCGGCTGGCTCATCATGGAGCTCGTCCAGGGGCGCGCCCTGTCCGACATCATCGCCGAGAAGGGGACCCTGTCGCCCGCGGAGATCCTGCCGGTCCTGGCGCAGGTGGCCCGCGCCCTGCAGGTCGTCCACGACTCCGGCGTCGTCCACCGGGACGTCAAGCCCTCCAACATCCTCATCAACCGCGAGGGCCTGGCCAAGCTCACCGACTTCGGCATCTCCACCGGCATCAACCAGCGCCCGCTGACCGCCTCCGGCATGGTGATGGGCACCGCCCAGTACCTCGCCCCCGAGCAGGCCATGGGGAACATGGCCACCCCGGCCGGCGACCTCTACGGACTGGGCATCATCGCCTACGAGGCCCTGGTGGGGCGGCGCCCCTTCAGCGGAGCCACCCAGGTCGATATCGCCTTCGCGCACGTCAACGAGGAGGTGCCCGCCCTCCCCGACGCCGTCCCTGCCCCAGGTCCAGGCCATCATCCTCAGCTGCTCGCCAGCAGCCTCCGACCGGCCGCACTCCGCCCGCGAGGTGGCCCTGCGCCCTGGACCGGGCGGTGGTGAACCTGCCCACGGACGCGTGGGATCCCCGTGAGGCACTCAGCTGGGAGTCCACTGGCCGCCGCGGCCCGCAGACCCGCGAGCTGCCCCGGCCCGCCGCCGTGCGGCCCGGCCGTCACGCGGCCGAGGAGCCGACGCCGTCGCGCACCGCCCGGCACGCCTCGGGACGCTCCTTCCTCGGCCTCAACCTGCTGACGCTCAGGGCCCTCATCCCGGCGCTCTCGCTCATCACCCCTGCACAGCACAGGTACGCTTGCCCATGCGCATCAGGTCGTGCCAGCCTTGATGCTGAGCATCCCTGTCAGGAGGTACTGTGACCAGTCAGTTCCCCCAGGTCCTCGCGGGCCGTTACGAGATCCGCGACCTCATCGGACGTGGTGGTATGGCAGAGGTGCACCTCGGCTACGACACTCGCCCTGTCGCGGTCGTAGCCATCAGCTGCTGCGTTCGGACATCGCCGGCGACCCCAACCTTCCAGGCCCGCTTCCGCCGGGAGGCCCAGTCCGCGGCGGCGCTCAACCACCCGCCGTCGTCGCCGTCTACGACTCCCGGTGAGGAGGAGCTCCTCCAGCCCGGTGGCGCCAGCCGCACCGTCCCCACATCGTCATGGAGTACATCGAGGGGCACACGGTGCGTGAGCTCCTCAGCGAGGGCGAGGCCGTCCCGATCGCGGAGGCCGCGGAGATCGTCTCCGGGGTCCTGGACGCCCTGGAGTACTCCCACCGGGTGGGGATCGTCCACCGCGACATCAAGCCCGGAAACATCATGCTGACCTCCACCGGCGCCGTGAAGGTCATGGACTTCGGCATCGCGCGGGCCATTGAGGACTCCGCCTCCACGGTCACCCAGACCCACACGGTGGTGGGCACCGCCCAGTACCTCTCCCCGGAGCAGGCCCGCGGCGAGTCCGTGGACGCCCGCTCGGACCTGTACTCCACCGGGTGTCTCCTTTACGAGCTGCTCACCGGCCAGCCGCCCTTCCAGGGCGACTCCGCCGTGGCCATCGCCCTACCAGCACGTGCGGGAGATTCCCAGCGCCCCTCATCGCTGGCGGCCGATGTGCCCGAGTCCCTGGACCGGGTGATCCTCAAGTCCCTGGCCAAGAGCCGCGAGGACCGCTACCAGGACGCCGCCCACATGCGCGCCGACCTGCAGGCGGCCGCCCGAGGCCTGTCCGTGGCCGCGCCGGCCGCCGACTCCTGGTCCCCGGCCACCTCGGTCATGGCCTCACCGGCCGCCGAACCGGTTCAGCCCACCTCCTCCTTCGCCCAGGTGCCCTCCGGGGCCTCTCCGATGCAGGCGACCAAGGAGGCCGAAGAGCCCGAGGAGAAGCCCAAGAGCCACGCCTGGGTCTGGGTCCTCGTGTTCCTGCTGTTCGTGGCGCTGGCCATCGTCGCCGGACGGTGGGCCTCGGGAGCCTTCGACAACGTACCCACCCCGACGCCGAGTCCGACCATCAGCAAGGTGGAGGTCCCCGACACCTCCGGTCAGGACGAGGAATCGGCCAAGAAGACCATTGAGGACGCCGGCCTGAAGTTCGCCAAGGACGAGGTCGCCAACGAGGAGGTCGGTGCTGGGACTGGCCGTCTCCTCCGACCCGGGCAAGGGCACGAAGGTCGAGCCGGGCCCACCGTCACCGTGCACTTCTCCACCGGATCGGCGATGGTCAAGGTTCCCGACCTGTCCGGCAAGACTCAGGAGGACGCCCGCAAGGCCCTCAAGGAGGCCGGGCTCGAGGGCGGAAACACCTCCCAGGAGGACTCCGCCACGGTCGCGAAGGACCGGGTCATCTACACCAACCCGCAGGCGGGGAACTCCGTTGCGCGCGGCACCACGGTGGACCTGGTGCTCTCACCGGGAACACCTCCGTCCCCGACGTCTCGGGCCAGGACGAGGCCACGGCGAAGAAGTCCATTGAGGATGCCGGCCTGCAGTTCAAGAAGGGCGACGACGTGGCCTCTGCTGAGGTCGAGCGCGGCAAGGCCGTCTCCTCCAACCCGGCCGCGGGCACCAGCGTCTCCGCGGGAGACACGATCACCGTGAGCTTCTCCAGCGGTGCGGCGCCGACGCCGAACGGCCAGTGACGATTCTCAATAACCTCAACGGCAAGACCGTCGAGGAGGCGACTGCCGAACTGCAGAAGCTCGGACTCAACGTCACCGTCATCACCAAGACCTCTGACAAGGTGGACGCCAATAAGGTCATCGGCACGAGCCCGAAGGCTGGCGAACAGGTGAGCGCCGGTTCGACCGTCACCCTCACGGTCTCGTCCGGTAAAGACAGTGACAACGACAGTGACGACAACAACCAGCAGCCGCAGCCGGGCAATCCCCAATCCCTGGCGGTGGGAACGCAATCAACGGCGGCTGAGCGCCTGACGGTCCATGGCGCCGCGCGAGGGTGTCCCTTCGCTCAGGTGACTGGTGCTCCAGGCTTTTCCTGGCCTGGGACACCAGTCACGTCTTTTCGATGGGGCCGTGTTACGACGATCACTGTCAGCCCCGGAGGTGCGGCCAGTCCTGCGCGTCGGGATGCACCTCGCCGGTCCTCTGGCATTCCGTGTGTGCGGACAGCTCCCCCGGGGTCCGTCGCCGGCGCACCCTGCCGTCCCTCTGCCACTCCCTTGCGCACAGTCAGGCGAGCTGGGGGCTCGTCGAGAACGCACCCGCTGTTGTCCTGCAAGGCCTCGTGCGGGCAACCGATCCCAAAGTCCGTCGCGGCCACGCCCCCAGTCATTCCATGCGTGCGGACAGCCGCCCCCGGATCTGTCGCCGGCGCACCCCACCGTCCTCCCGCTACTCCTTACGCACGGGCGACCGAGCCCGCGCGTCGTCGAGAACGCACCTGAGGCCACGAGCACGGCCCCCGCGGGTGCAGACCGCGCACCTCACGGTGCATCCTCGAGCGCCTGGGCACCCTCATCCACCAGGCCGTCACCTACGACGTGGGACATTCCCACGCGGCCGGGTGCGAGTCGCCCTGGGCGGGGGGCATTCGACGCCGTCAGGGGACAGCAATCCCGTCCCCCGAACGCGTCACGCTGTCCCCCGACCGCACAGAAATGTCCCCGCACGCGCAGGATGTCCCCAGCCGCGACGCCCGAGTGTGGGGCATCCATGGCATCCCGAGCCACTGGTGCGCCAGCTGCACCAGCACCGACCTCCAACCACGACCTCCGGGCCCCACACAGGCGCCAGAAGCGGCCAGGCAGGGGAAGGACGCGGCAGCTCCGGGACGCTCCCGAGCCGTGCAGGCTGCGCCGCCGACCCTCACCGGTCGGGGGTGGCTCACCCCTATCCCAGCAGCCCAGCGCGTTCGGCGAGGACCGCCAGGTGCACCCGGTTACGGGCACCGACGCGCTCCTGCGCACTGCGCAGGTGGGCCTTGACGGTTGAGACCGAGATGTACAGCCGGTTCGCGATCTCCTCAGTGGTCAGTCCCTCGGCGGCCGCCGCGATGACCTCGAGCTCGCGCCGGCTGAGCCCCGCCGCCGCCTGCTGAGCCTGGGCCACGGCGTGCTGACGCTCCTGAGAGCGAAGGTCATAGGCCGTCATCGTCGGTGCCGTCGGCTGGGAACGCACGTATCGCAGCAGCTCGGCAAGCGCCCCCGGCGAGAGCACTGACTCGCCGGCCATGACCCGACGCAGCCCGGCATGGAGCCCTCGGAGGCGGAGTACTTGAGCAGGTACCCCACCGCACCGGCCTCAATGACGCGCACGACGGCGTCGTCGACGTCCCAGGTGGTCAGCGCCACGACGTGGGGGTGGCGCGGTGCGGCACAGATCTGGCGGGTGGCCTCGATCCCGTCCATGACGGGCATGCCCAGGTCCATGAGCACGATATCGGCCTCGATACGGCCCACCACGTCGATCGCCTCATGGCCGTCACCGGCCTCGGCGACGACGACGTAGTCCTGGCTCGGCCGCAGGAGCGGCTTTGATGGCGGCGCGGGTCAGTGGGTCGTCGTCGACGATGACTCGCACCGGGCGGCTGGGGGGACGCGGACCAGGAGCGAGGAGGCCGGGGCGGCGGAGGGATCGGGCACGGAGCCCAGCCTAGGTGCGTGCGCCGACACAATCACCATCCCAACGGCCCAGACCCCGGATGGTGCAGCCCCGTGAACTGCGCGCCGACCGGTATCTCCGATCTCGGGCTGTGCAGATACTGGTTGGCGGCCGCTCAGCGACCGCTGCGGGGTGACTCCGCCGAGCGCCAGGGCAGGTGCGCGCTCACGACGAACCTGCCCTGGCCGTCGGGGCCGGCATGGAACGTGCCGCCGCAGATCGCCGCCCGTTGGGCCATGCCACGCAGGCCCGAGCCGCCCTGGGCGTCACCGACGACGACTCCGGGTCCTGACGCTGCGCCTCGGCCAGCACCCGAGGCCTGAGGCACCTCATAGGGCTCGGGGTCCTGAGCCTCCGGCTCAGTCCGAGAGATCCGGTTGGAGCAGGTGATGTCGATGCCGGTGTCCGGACCGCCCTCGACGCGCAGCTGCACACTCGTACCGGGCGAGTGCTTGCGGGCGTTGGTCAGGGACTCCTGGACGATCCGGTAGACGGCTCGCGAGAGCACCTCATCGGCCTGCGCAGCGCGGTCGAGGTAGATCGAGGAGCTCAGCGGCTGGCGGGCGGCAAGGACCCCGTCCACCACCTCTCTGAGGTCCTCCAGGCGCGGGGCGGGCTCGACCGCGCCCACCGGCTCGCGCAGCACGGCGAGCAGGGAACGCAGGTCCCGCATGGCGCCCTGGGCCTCCTGTCGCACGCGCTGGGCGGCGGCCCGCGGATCGTCCTCACCGACGGCGCCGGCTGAGTCCGGGGCCTGCGAGCCCTCTGGGGCATTCGAGCTCTCCGACGTCTCCAGGACGCCCTGCTCCAGGGCGGCGGCGTGGAGGGCAAGCAGCGACAGGCGGTGGCCGAGTCCGTCATGCACCTCGCGAGCCACCCGCTCACGCTCGGCCTGCAGGCTGACGGTGTCCGCCAACCGAGTGGAGGTCCGGGTCTGCTCCTGGGCGGCGCGCTCGGCCTGGGCTGAGGCGTCGGCCGCCTCCTGGGCGCGACGTCGGGCCTTCTTCTCCCCGTCACGCGCGCGCAGCCACAGTCCGACGCCGACCGGCAGGGACATGCCCACCACCGCGAGGAACAGCACCTGCAGCACCGACACATGGGTCACGGCATTGGGATGGGGTGAGGCAGAGTTAAAGGCACCGATGATGGAGTTCCCGGTGGAGCCCTGGCTCGCGTCTCGGAAGAGCGCCGTCAGGGTGCCGACGGCGAGCAGCGCGCCCGTGGCCCACGGGACAGGGTCGCGCAGGGACCGGGACCGGCGCACCACGGTGGTGAAGGCGATGAGTCCCACCGTGGTGTCCAGGTAGACCCCGATGCCCGCGAGCGCCGAAGCGACCGTGATCGCCACCGGCCAGCGCCGGCGCAGGAAGACCGCCACGAGGAGCGCTAGCCCTACCAGAAACCCTGCAACATCAAGGAGTGGATTGCTTGTCTTAAGAGCCTGCTCATGACCGAAGTGGTATCCCAGCGCGCACATGGAGGCGAGCAGGCACAGGGCGAACAGGCCCAGGGATCGCAGGATCGTCAGGGTGACGCGCAGGGCATGGCGTTGCGACGGGGACAGGGACTGCGTGAACGACGGAGCCGGTCTTCCAGGCGCGTACGGCACAGGGGTGGAGGGAACCGCAGTCATCGGGGGCGGAGGCGCGGGTCCGACACCCGCAGGAGCACCGGGAGCAGTGGGAGGAGCAGGGGTATGAGGGATGCGGGCGAGTCCCGCGTATCCCCTGGTACCCCGGATATCCCGGATGGGAGGGGTAGGGGTAGGCCGGTGGGATCGGCGGGTATGGCAGGGCCCGCGCCCCGAAGGCGGGCGCAGTGGGCTCAGTCCGACCGCCCCCAGGGCTACCGCTCCAGCCCCGACACGGGTGGGGTGCCGGGTCCAGGAGTGGGCGGGTAGGTGGGGACTGACATGTGCTCACTGTAGAACCGGGCACTGACACGCATGATCGCCCGATAGGACACGATTCGGGCGCTACGGCGCGGAGGCATCGTCCTTTTGGACAGTCGCGATGAGTGCCCTTTTCGGACGGCCGCCTCGGACTCATCGGTCGATGTGCGCGCTGCACGGCCAGGGGCCATCGTTGTTCCCGTCAGCTGATCCCGTCAGCTCCGGTGACGACACACCGTGATGGGCACCGCCGCATCCCGCTCAGTGCCTCACCTCCCGCATCTCGAAGGACCCATCATGACCAGCCCCGTCAACCCAGTCCCTTCCTCACCCGCCGGTGTCCCCGCCGGGCTTCCCCGCCCGGGCTTCCCGCCCCGGCCGCAGGCATGGGCATGCCCGCCCCCGAGCCGAAGCGCTCCTGGTTCGCCCGGCACAAGATCCTCACCGGTATCGGCGCCTTTCGTCGCCGTCGGCATGATCGCCTCCGCACTCAACGGCGGTGGGGGCTCGGGGAACTCGAGCACGACCGCCGCCACCCTGCCGTCCATCCAGTCGATGGCCAGCGCGCCCGCTCAAGCAACCGCCGGCCAGGACTCCGCAGCCGCCCCCAGCCCTCAGCAGCAGGAACCGGCAAAGGATGCCGAGAAGTCGGACTCCGCACTGAGCTTCCCCGGGAAGCAGCGCGACGACGTCGTCGGAAACGCCGGTGACACGATCGACGACGGCGGCATCAAGGTGAGCGCCACACCGGTGGCCGCGGGTGACGCCACCCTGGGTCCCCACCGCCTGCTCGACCATCACGATCACCAACGGCTCCAAGAACACCCTGGACGTCAATGCCTTCGACTTCACGTTGCAGAACCCGGCCGGGGCGATCAGCAACAGCGGCTTCCTGGGGTCGAGCAACCACCTGTCCTCCTCCACGCTCATCGCGGGCGGCTCGGTCAGCGGCGATGTCTGCTTCGATGCCGACGTGTCGGCCGGAGGGCAGTACGTGCTCCTCTACAAGCCCACGCTCTCGCTGTTCGGGCACCGCCGGGCCTGGATCAACAACCTCTGACATCCCACGGGGCCCGCAGGTGCATCTGGCACGTGCGGGCCCCACCGGCCGGGGACATTCCACGCGGCCGGGTGCGTCTCGTTCCAGTCATGGGCATTCGACGCCGTCGGGGACAGCAATCCGGTCCCTGCACGCGCGAATGCCCCGGCCGCACAGAAATGTCCCCGCACGCAGGATGTCCCCGCGCAGTACGGAAAAAGACTCGACACACATTCTGTTGACACTTATGGTGGTGAACTGTCATCAGATTGTCCGGGGGTGTCAGAAATGGATGATGCAGCCGCCACTGCCTCGTGGCCGGGCGTGACCTGGGAGACCCTGCCCTGGCGCCCCCGGGACGGCGCTGCCCTCAGCGCTCGGCAACGCTCTCGTCTGCCACGCACCTACGACTCGGCCGTCGTACCGAATATCGCCGACGCCGCCATCGAGCTCCCCACCGAGGTCATGGCACGTGAAGCGGCTGCGGTGTCCGCCATCACGCGCTTCGATACGACGGCGGCCTGCGCCCTGCTTCCCTTCACACCCCTGCTTCTGCGCAGCGAGTCGAGCGCGTCCTCGCGCATTGAGCGCCTGACGTCGTCGGCACGCCGCATCGTGGAGGAGGAGACCTTCGGCGGCGACCGCAGCAGTGGAAACGCCGCCCTCATCGTGGCCAACACCCGAGCGATGGAGGCGGCCACCGCAGCACCCTGGCCCCTGGGCCTCAGCTCCCTGCTGTCCATGCATCAGGCCCTGCTGGGGGACTCTGCCCCGACCATCGCGGGTCGTCCGGCAAGAGCCGGTATGGATCGGTGGCTCGGACCTGTCCCCGGCAGGCGCCATGTTCGTCCCTCCTCACCATGAACGAGTGCCGAGCGCACTGGAGGATCTGCTCTCCTTCTTGCGGCGCTCGGACCTGCCGCCCTTGACCAAGGCGGCGCTGGCGCACGCCCAGCTGGAGACGATCCATCCTTTCGCAGATGGCAACGGCCGCACCGGGCGGGCGCTGATTCACGTCATCCTGTCGGGGGAAGGACTGTCCCTCAACGCGCCACTGCCGCTGTCGGCGATCCTCCTGACCGATGTGGGGACCTACTTCCGAGCCCTGGACAAGTACCGAGCAGGGGCGCCGCTGGCGGTGGTCGAGCTGTTCATCGATGCGGCGCAGCGCGCCGCGGAGCTCGGGGCCTGGGCGAGCCGGGAGCTCGACGACGTGCACAGGCAGATGCAGGATCGTGTGTCCTCCCGTGCCGGGACCCCCGACCGCGACCTCGTACGTCATCTGGTCTCCCAGCCGGTGACGGATGTTCGCGGGGCGGCCGCTGCGGTGGGAGTCTCGGAGCAGGCGGCGCGGCGCGCGCTGGAGCGCTTGGAGAACGCCGGCATCGTTCGGGGCTACCAGGTCTCCCGGGGTCGCCGAGCCTGGAGGGCTCAGGACGTCCTGGACCTCATGGATGAGGTGGCCGAGGGACTCGGGCGCCGGCAGGCTCCCGCGGACGTCTGACAGGACGTCGTCACGGCGGGGACATTCCACGCGACCGGGTGCGTCTCGTTCCAGTCAGGGGCATTCGACGCCGTCGGGGACAGCAATCCCGTCCCCGCACGCGTCACCCGGTCCCCGACCGACAGAAATGTCCCCGCACGCGCGAGACGTCACCGGCCGCGCAGGGGTCCCCAGCAGCGCGGGACGTCGGCTCAGATGCCGCGCGCCGACAGCACGCCGTCGATCGCGCAGCTCCTCCAGGACCTCGGGCTCGATCTCGCCCTCGACGTCGACCAGCGTCACCGCCAGCTCGCCGCGTGACTTGTTGAGCAGGTTGGCGATGTTCTGCCCGTGCTGGGCCACGATCGTGGAGACCTGGCCGACCATGTTGGGCACGTTGCGGTTGACGATGACGAGCCGGTGCGTGCCCTCCTGACGCGTCATGACGGCCTCGGGGAAGTTCACCGAGTTGTGGACCTGCCCGTCCTCGAGGAAGCCGCGCAGGGAGTCGGCGGCCATGATGGCGCAGTTACGCTCGGCCTCCTTGGTGGAGGCGCCCAGGTGGGGCAGGGAGATGCACTGGGGTGCTTGTGGACCTGCGTGGAGGGGAAGTCGCACGTAGCCGCGCAGCGTGCCCTCGTCGAGGGCGGCCACGACGGCGTCGGTGTCAACGATCTCGGCGCGCGCGAAGTTGAGCAGCACCGCGGTCTCCTTCATGAGGGCCAGGCGCTGGGTGCTCACCAGTCCGCGGGTGGCGGGGATGAGCGGCACGTGAACGGTGAGGATGTCGGCGCGGCGGAAGACCTCCTCCATGGAGTCGGCCCGCTCGACCTCGGCGCTCAGGTGCCAGGCGTGCTCCACGGAGATTCCCGGGTCGAAGCCGACGACGTTGAGCCCCAGCCCCAGGGCGGCGTTGGCCACCTGCACGCCGATGGCCCCCAGGCCGATGACGCCGAGCGTGCGGCCGGGCAGCTCGAATCCGACGAACTGCTTCTTGCCGGCCTCGACGGCCTTGGCGATCTCGGCGTCGTCGCCCTCGAGCGTGTGGGCGAAGCGGGCCGCCGGGATGAGGTTGCGCGAGGCGATGAACAGTCCCGCCAGGACCAGCTCCTTGACGGCGTTGGCGTTGGCGCCGGGGGTGTTGAACACGGGCACGCCGCGCTCGGTGAGCGCCTCGACCGGGATGTTGTTCGTGCCGGCGCCGGCCCGGGCCACGGCCAGGACCGAGTCCTCGATGGGGGTGTCGTGGAGCTTGGCCGAGCGCACCAGGAGGGCGTCGGGCTCCTCCACGGAGCCGCCGACCTCGTAGAGCTCGTCGGGCAGGCGGGACAGGCCGGCCCCGGAGATGGCGTTGAGGGTGCGGATACGGAACTTGTGGTCAACGCTGCTGGTGGTCACGGAAGTACTTTCTGCAGAGCGGTCCGGGTGGGGGAAGGTCGTGGCGGACAGGTGGTCGAGCCCACGGGCCGATGGCCGGCCCGCAAACCGGTCGGGCCCGCAGGCCAGGCGAGACGGCCGGGATGGCGAGCCGGCGGGCGCTCAGGCCCGGGCGGCGAAGTCGGTCATGTAGTCGATGAGGGCGCGCACGCCCTCGATCGGCATGGCGTTGTAGATGGAGCGCGCATGCCGCCCACGGAGCGGTGCCCCTTGAGGTTGGTGAGCCCGGCGGCCTCGGCGCCGGCCAGGAAAATCGGCGTCGCGGGCGGGGTCGGCCAGGGTGAAGGGCACGTTCATCCAGGACCGCGAGCGCTCCTGAACGGGGTTGGCGTAGAAGTCGGAGGAGTCGATGTAGCCGTAGAGGAGCTCGGCCTTGGCGCGGTTGCGCTCGGCCATCGCCTCCAGGCCGCCGCCGTCCTCGATCCAGTGGCCGATGAGCCCCAGCAGGTAGATGGCGAAGGTGGGGGCGTGTTGAGCATGGAGTCGGCGTCGGCCATCTTCTGGTAGTCCAGGACGGTGGGGGTCACCGGGCGGGCCCGCCCCAGCAGGTCCTCGCGCACGATGACGACGGCCAGGCCCTGAGGGGCCCCATGTTCTTCTGAGCCCCGGCGTAGATGAGGCCGTAGCGGGAGACGTCGATGGGCCGCGAGAGGATCGTGGAGGAGAAGTCGGCCACCAGCGGGACCTCGCCGGCCTCGGGCACGTAGTCGAACTCGACGCCGCCGATGGTCTCGTTGGGCGTGTAGTGCAGGGTAGCGGGCCGCCTCGGGCACCGTGAAGGAGCCGGGCTCGGGGGTGGTCGTGTGAGGAGGCGGCCTCGTCGGCGGGCACGACGACGTCGAGCTCGTAGGCGCCGGCCTGCTTGATGGCCTTGGCGGACCACTGGCCGGTGTTGAGGTAGGGCGACCGTGTCGCCGGGGGCGGTCAGGTTGAGGGGATGCCCGGCGAACTGGGCGCTGGCCCCGCCCTGGAGGAAGAGCACGCGGTAGTTGTCGGGAACGGACAGGAGGCGGCGCAGGGTGGCCTCGGCGTCGGCCGCACAGGCCACGAAGTCGGCTCCGCGGTGGGAGACCTCCAGGACGGACATTCCCGATCCGCCCCAGCTGGTGAGCTCGGAGGCGGCCTGCTCGAGGACGGGCAGGGGGAGCTGGGCGGGACCGGCGGAGAAATTGAAGACGCGCACGGAGTCATCATGGCCGCTTATGCGCGCGGCGGCAATGTCGTCCCGCATGGCGTCGCCCGCCGACGTCGGAACGCAGCCGGACCGCGGCCGGAATGCGGCCGGAACGCGGCACAACACGAAATTCTCATGTCCTCCAAAAGTACGGGTGGCACAGGCCCTTCACCCCGTCAACCGAGCACGTTGTCAGCGATAGCACAGGTGGACCGCTCAACTGGCCGGTAGGGTTTACCCACGCCCAAGTCCCTACCTGACAAGTTTTTATGATCGATTCACAGCACGACGAGACCACTTCTGCAGCAGCTCCGGCTCCACGTCGGCGGCCGCGCAGCAATCGCACGGCCCAGGTTCCGATCGCACGCCCTCCCTGGGACACCAGGTGCTCGACCGGCTCCGCAGAGGGCGCAAGCCGCGCTTGGGCGCCATTCTCATGGCGCTCGTCGCCGTGGTGTCCCTGGCCACCGGGTTCCGGGCCTGCAACTGCAACCGGGCCTGGATCGAGGGTCTCCGCGGCGGCCACGCCGGAGGCCAACCCGCTCAAGGGGATGATGCCCTTCGCGCCGGCGGACGCCTCCCACTCGCCGGCGCTGCAGGAGAACGCCCCGCCCCACACGATGGAGTGGCTGACGCTGCCGGTCAGCGACGTCGTCGCCGGGCCCGGCTCGTACTCTTGGGACAGGCTCGATGCGCACCTCAACGCCATCGCCTCGCGCGGACACCAGGCGGTGCTGCGCTTCTACGTCGACTACCCCGGGCGCCCCAGCGGCATCCCGGCCTATCTGCTGAGCTCCCACGCGGTGCCGACCCACGACTACACGTTCCACGGCAACGCGCCGGGCCAGTCGCTGGCGCCGGACTACAACGACCCCGAGATGATGTCGATGCTCACCGGCTTCATCTCGGCCCTGGGCCAGCAGTACGACGGCGACCCGCGCCTGGCCTTCATCACCCACGGCCTGGTGGGCTTCTGGGGCGAGGGGCACACCTACCCGATGAACGGCAAGGTCTCCGGCGAGAACCCCTCCGGCGAGAACTGGATGCCGTCGGCGGCGAACCAGAACACCCTCGTTGACACCTGGGACAGCGCCTTCCAGGTGACGCCGACGCTGGCGCGCTACCCGTCCGCGGAGACGGTCAAGCGCGGCGTCGGCTACCACGACGACTCCTTCGGCTACGCGACGATGGACACCGCCGACTGGCACTTCCTGCCGAAGCTGAAGGAGGCCAAGGCGGATCAGGCCTGGCAGCAGCACCCGATCGGCGGCGAGGTCTACCCGGGCATCCAGGAGTGCTCCGTGCGCAACCCGGGCAGCTGCATGGCCTCGGGCTCCAACGGAGGAACGGTGGACATCAACGCCTCCATCAAGGCCACGCACGCGAGCTGGCTGGTGGACAACTGGGCCTTCACCACGACCCTCAACGGCTCCGAGCGCGAGCGGACCGTGCAGGCCTCCGCCGAGACCGGCTACGACCTGGCGGTGGCGCGCTGGCGGATGCGCAACGGCAAGGTCGAGGTGCAGATCGCCAACAACGGGGTGGCGCCCTTCTACTACAACTGGAACGTGGAGGCGGTGGCCATCAACACCTCCAACGGCATGGAGGTCGGGCGCACCACGCTCAGCGGCGACCTGCGCAAGGTCGCGGTCGGCAAGTCCCAGACCTTCTCCGGGCAGCTCCCGGCGGACCCGGACGGACAGAACACGATCCTGGTGCGCGTGGTCAACCCGCTCGACTCGGGCCAGCCGCTGCGCTTCTCCAGCGCCGGCCAGGACCAGACGCTTCCCGGCTACCTCACCCTGGGCCGCACCCCCACCAAGTAGGCGGGGCCCGACGGCGGAGTCCCGGCGGGCTCCCGGCCCCCACCCGGGGCCGGGCTCCCCGACCCGGGTCCGGGCGGCCGCCCTGGGGGCCGTCATCCTCCGGTCATCCACCGGCATCCTCTGTACTGTGACCCCATGAATGAGGATCGGATTCTGGGCAGCCTCCTGGGGCTGGCAGTGGGCGACGCCCTGGGCACCACCGTCGAGTTCCAGGCCCGCGACTCCTTCCCACCCGTCACCGACATGGTGGGCGGCGGGGTGTTCGGTCTGGCACCCGGGCAGTGGACTGACGACACGTCCATGGCGCTGTGCATTGCAGCGAGCCTGGTCGAGACCGGGGCCTACGATCCCCGCGATCAGCTGGCCCGGTTCGTCCGCTGGTACCGCGACGGGTACCTCAGCAGCACGGGCCGGTGTTTCGACATCGGCAACCAGACCCTCACCGCCCTGGAGGAGTTCGAGGCCACCGGCGAGCCCTACCGCGAGGAGGTCGGTGGGATGAGCGCGGGCAACGGGTCGCTCATGCGCCTGGCACCGGTCGCGATGGCCTTCTGCGACGACCTCGAGGCCGCGGGACGGTTCTGCGCCGACAGCTCGCGCACCACCCATTCCCGCCGTCGAGTGCGTCGAGGCGTGCGGGGCCTACGGCAGGCTGATCGCGGCCGCCATCCACGGGGCGTCGCACAAGGATCTGTACGTGCTGGCCGCCGACCTGTCCAAGCAGGTGACCAGCCCCGAGCTGGCATCGATCCTGAGTGGCTCCTACCGGGTCAAGGAGCGCGACGAGATCTCGTCGTCGGGCTACGTCCTGCACAGCCTGGAGGCGGCGCTGTGGGCTTTGGCCAGAACCGACACCTTCCTCGACGGGGCGCTGCTGGCCGTGAACCTGGGCGACGACGCCGACACCGTCGGGGCCATCTACGGGCAGCTGGCGGGGGCGCTGTACGGGCGCAGCGGAATCCCGGAGAGCTGGCGGACCCGCCTCCACGACGCCAGGATGATCGAGGACCTGGCGGCGGGGATCGCGGGGCGAATCGGAACCTTCAAGGTCGTGGCCGGCTGAGGAGCCGGTCGCTGACAGCGGCCTGGCGGGGCGTCAGTGTCCATGACGCTGACATTAACGCCGCACCGACGTCGCGAGCCGAGACAGAGCCTTGGAATCCCAACGATTCCCGCTACGCGTTCCGACGGCGGGACCGCTGATGTCAGCACCGTGGACACTGAGCTGCTGACGTACTCGACTCCGCGAGGTCTGGCGAGGGTGGCGAGGCCGGGCGCCCTCACCCCAGGGGCCGGCTCTCCTTCGCCCTGTCTGACCTCCTGACCCGGCCGCTTCTGGTTCCCGCCTGGTTCCCCGCAGCCTCCCGGCGGTGGCTCGACGTCGGCGCTATCCCGCCCGCCTCGGGCGGCCCACTCCACGAGGGTGGGGATCTACTGGCCGACGGTTGTGCGTACTGCACGAACCCCCACGCCCCTGGTGGAGTATCCACACCCTCTTCCAGTAGCACCCGACCCTCGTGCAGTAGGCGTCCTCGCCCGAGCGCGAAAGGACCGCCAACCGGTATCTCCCTGTGCTGGCACGGAGATGGCTTGCGAAGCCTCAGGAGAGCGATGCGCACGCACCGAGACGACCAAACAGATCGTGAAAAGGCGACCAAACGGATTGCGAAGAGGCGACCAAACAGATCATCAAGAGACGACCAAACGGTCGATGAAGCGATCCCGCCTAGCCTCAACCGGCTCCAGCCCAGCCGACTCCCGGCCCGACGTCGTCGCCCCGACGTCGTCGGCCCCGCCTCACAGGGTGAGGCCGACGGCGTCCCTCGATGGCCTCGGTGAGGTCGATCTCGCGCTCGCCCAGGCTGAAGCGGTAGCGGCCCAGGATCTCAGGGGCTCGTCCTCGGCGGCCAGGAAGCGCGCACGGCCTCCTTCTCCTCCTCGTCGAGCCAGGTCATCTGGTCCGACAGGCACCGGTAGCGGCTGGCCTCGGCCACGTCGCGCAGCCACTGCATCTGGGTGTCGTCCAGGAGGTTGCGGCGGTGGCGGAAGAAGACGACGTCGGGATCGACCCCGATGACCCGCCCCAGCCAAAGCCGGTTGATGCCGGCGTGCAGGGCGTTGTAGGCCTTGGCGTCGGACAGGTCGTCGAGGCGTGGTTCTCCCACATGGGGGGCCACGTCGGCCCCACCCGCACCGCGTCGAGCAGCCCGATGGAGGGCATGATGAGCGCCCCGAGCCCAGGAGGAAGGTCTCCTCCCCGGCGGTGTCGCGCACGAGGCGCAGCCCGGTGCAGTAGGCCTCCTCGGTCGATCTGGCGGTGCCGGTAGCCGGGGATGGCGGCGGCGTTGATGAAGTCGAGCTTGAGGTAGCTGAAGCCCCACCGGTGGACGATCTTGGCGATGAGCTTGCGCACGTAGGTCTGGGCGGTGGGGTGGGTCGTGTCCAGCGCGTAGTAGTCGCCGCCCCAGTTGGAGCCGGCCACGGCCAGTCCGCCGTCGGCGTTGTGGACGAACATCTCCGGGTAGTCGCGCACGGCCCGCGAGGCCGGGCAGGGCGATGAAGGGCGCCACCCACAGGCCCGGCTGCATGCCGGCCTCCCGGATCCGACTCGCGGCGGCCTCCATGCCGTCGCCGAAGCTCTCGCCGGCCTCCCAGTCGCCGACCGCGACCTCCCAGCCGTCGTCGATCTGAAGCGTCTTGAAGCCCAGCTCGGCAACCTGCGGGATCTCCCGCTCGAGGGCCTCCTGCGAGATGCCCTCGTAGTAGGAGTACCAGGGCACCACACGCTCTGCGGCTCGATCGCCCGGCCCCCAGGCTCTCGCCGAGCTCGCGCGCGTAGCGGGCCATGACGAGCGGTGGCCGGGCCGGGCAGGATCACCCAGCGCGCCGGGTCACCGGACTCGGTGAAGGCCTCCAGGACCGCGGTGTCGGCGCGCAGCCGCGGCGTGCGCCCGTCAGGCAGCCCCGAGCAGCGCCCCGGCGGAGTCCTCCAGGACCGCCATCCAGGCCGAGTGGTGGCGGGCCGGGTCGTCCCAGGGCGTCGTCGGCGGTCCGACGGCGCTGCTCGTCGGCGATGCGCATGGGCGCCTCGCTCAGGCGGCGCCAGCCCGACGGCGACCAGGAGTTCTGGCCGGTGCGGTGAGACTCGCCGTCGCGCATGTCGTGCAGGAGGGTCAGGTGGGAGGCCTCGACGTAGACCGCGCCGGTGGCCCCGCCGGCCCCGTGCTGGGTGGTCACCGTGCCGTCGCAGGCCAGGGCGATGCTCCGCCCGGTCAGGGTGATGTGGTGAATCATGCGCTCTCCTCGGCTCCCGGCCTGTCCTGCCCGCGGCTCGGGTCCCCCGCGAGGCACCAGCACCGCCCGGCTCGCACTGTACGTGCTACCGACCGTACAGACCGACATTTTCTTCACAGATGACGCGGAGCCGCGTCGTTTATGAGATTTCGGTCGATGTGTGAGATTATGCTGCCCGCGGTGGAAGTAGTCCGCCAGCTCCGCGTCGAGCTCGGGCACGTCGAAGGGCACGGGCCCGAGCGCAGGGACCGGGTGGCCAGCACCCCGCCGCGACGGCGTCGCGCGCGCTGACCGAGGGAGACCTCGGTGGCCCCGCCGTCGCGCACGAAGCGCAGGAACTCGTCGATGGCGAGCTGGTCGGCGCTGTCGTGCCCGGTGCCCTCCTCGGCGATGACGTACTCCTGGGTGGCGCGCTCGGCGTAGTGCTCGGTGCGCTTCGTCCACACCTTGACGACGTCGCCGGCCCCCGTCACCGAGGTTCTCGGCCCGGCCGCGGGTGCCGATGACCGATATAGCTGCGCCAGTAGTCGGGGGTGAAGTGGCACTGCTGGTAGGAGGTCATGACCCCGTTGCGCATGGTCATCATGAGCATGGAGTGGTCCTCGACGTCGATGATGGGGTTGAGCCCGTCCACCTCGTCGGCGGGCCAGTGATCGAGGCTGAACCAGTCCTGCATAACGGTGCCGCGCTCGTCCCGGCCGGGCGCCGCTCGGCCTCCCCGTAGACCATGAGTCCGCCCATGCCGACGACGCGGGCGGGCGCGGAGTGAGCCAGCCAGCTCATGACGTCGATGTCGTGGGCGGCCTTCTGCAGCAGCAGGCCGGTGACGTGGCGGCGCTCGGCGTGCCAGTCGCGGAAGTAGTAGTCGCCGCCGTTGCCCACGAGTGGCGGCACCAGATGGCCTTGACCTCGCCGATCCGCCCCGAGTCGATGATCGACTTCAGCAGCCGCACCACCTCCATGTGGCGCATGTTGTGGCCCACGTAGAGGCGGGTGCCGGTGCGCCGGGCGGTCTCCAAGATATGGTCGGCGGCCTCGATGGTGATGGCCGGGGGCTTCTCCAGGTAGACCGGGATGCCGGCCTCGAGGAAGAAGCAGGCCAGCTCCTCGTGCGTGTCGTCGGGCGTGGTCAGGACGACGGCGTCGATCCCGTGCCCCAGCAGGTCGCGGTGGTCGGCCACGACCGCCACGCCCTCGGGCAGGAGCCGCCGGGCGCGCTCGACGGCGTCGGAGGGCGGTGTCGGCCGCGACCACGAGCCGGGCCGGGACCGGCGAGGAGTCGCGAGCGCGGCCAGGTAGCAGCGGGCCCCGATGCCGACGACACCGACCCGCAGCTCGCGAGGCTTCAAGCACTCTGTCTCCCTCAGGCTCTTCTGGCGGGCCGCCCACCAGGGAGCGCAGTGCCTGGCGGGCCAGGTCCTCGCCGATGGGCCCCCTTCTCCATGCGCAGGTCCATGAGGAAGCGGTAGGCCTCGCCGACGACCGGCCAGGGGGCCACGCCGAGCTCGGCCATGATCTGGCCGCCGTCGAGTCGGGGCGGATGGCGGCCAGGCTCCTCGGCGGCGCGCAGGGCCTCGATGCGCTCCTCGAGGTCGTCGTAGGCGCGGTCCAGCATGGCGGCCTGCGGCGGTTGCGGGTGGTGACGTCGGCCCGGGTGAGCCGGTGGAGGCGCTCCAGCAGGGGCCGGCGTCGGTGGCGTAACGGCGCACGGCCGAGTCCGACCAGGCGGCGTCGACGTAGCCGTGGAAGCGCAGGGTGGAGCTCGACCAGCCGGGAGACGTCCTTGATGGTCTGCTTGTCGAAGCGCAGGGCCCCGCAGCCGCTTGGCCGTCATCCGGGCGCCGACGTGGTCGTGGCCGTGGAAGGTGACGGTGCCGTCGGGCGGGAAGCGGCGGGTGGCGGGCTTGCCGATGTCGTGGAGGATGGCGGCCAGGCGCAGCAGCAGGTCGAGGGCGGGGACGGGCCCGTCGGGCCCGGTCTCCAGGTCGATGGCCTGGTCCAGGACGGTCAGGGTGTGCTCGTAGACGTCCTTGTGGCGCTTGTGCTCGTCGACGGTCTCGCGCAGGGCGCTCAGCTCGGGCAGGACGACGTCGGCCACGCCGGTGTGGACCATGAGCTCCAGTCCGCGCCCAGGGGCCGGGGGCTGATGAGCAGGCGCTCGAGCTCGGCGCGCACGCGCTCGGCAGAGACGATCTCCAGGCGGGGGCCATCTCCTCCATGGCGGTCATGACATCCATCTCGACGTCGAAGCCGGGCTGGGCGGCGAAGCGGGCGGCCCGCATGATGCGCAGGGGTCGTCGTCGAAGGACTGCTCGGCGCTGACGGGGGTGCGCAGGGATGCCGGCGTTCAGGTCGGCCAGGCCGCCGCAGGGTCGACGAGCTCGAGGTCGGGCGGGCGCAGCGCCGTGGCGTTGACGGTGAAGTCGCGGCGGGTGAGGTCCCCGGTGAGGGTGTCGCCGTGGGTCACCTGGGGCTTGCGCGAGCCGACCTCGTGAGGCCTCGGTGCGGTAGGTGGTGACCTCCACGATGGTGGAGCCCTTGCGCGCGCCGATGGTGCCGAAGGCCCGCCCACGTCCCAGGTGGTCTCGCCCCAGGCGGCCAGGATCTTCTCGGTCTGCTCGGGGCGGGCCGAGGTGGTCAGGTCCAGGTCGTGGGGGCGACGCCGAGGAAGGCGTCCGCACCGGCCCGCCGACCAGGGGCGATCGTGCCCGCGCGCACGAAGGCGTGCCCCCAGGGCCGCCAGGGCGGGGGCAGGCCCTCGAGCGCCTGACCGGCGCCATGGGCGTCAGGCCGCGGTTCTCGGCGGCTTCCGAAGTCGGCGGGGTCAGCGGGAGCAGGGTGCGCAGTCATCGGCCCAAGCCTGCCGTGAACCCTCACCGGTGCGCCGTCGTCCTCGGCCTCAGCCGCCCTGTGGTGAGGACCATCCCGCACCCCGGCCACGGCCGCCACCGACCGCCGTCGCCCCCACGTCCGTCCGCGGATGGCGCAGTTGTATGCGACGACGTACTCGGCCAGCGGCGCCCGGCGGCCCGGACGCCCTAGAGTGTCCCATGCCTCTCACGCACTCGCACGCCCGCGCCGGAAACCCGGCCCACCGGGCGAGTGCGCGCGCCCTGCCCATCGTCAGCGAGACCAGTGCCGGCGGCCTGGTCGTCGACGTCAGAACGGGCAGGCCTTCACGCGGTCATCGCCCGGCGCAACCGGGGCGGGCGCCTGGGTGGTGCCTGCCCAGGGGCACCTGGAGGCGCCGAGACCCCCGAGCAGGCCGCGGTCCGCGAGATCATGGAGAGACCGGGATCACCGGTCGGGTTCTTCGCCACCTGGCGACCATCGACTACTGGTTCGCCGGCCACGAGCACCGCGTCCACAGGTGGTGCACCACTTCCTGCTGGAGGCGGTCAGCGGCACGCTGACCACGGAGAACGACCCGGACCATGAGGGCCGAGGACGTCGAGTGGGTCGCCCTCGACGACGTCTCCCACCGCCTGGCCTACCCCAACGAGCGCCGTATCGTGGCCGCGGCCTGGGACATCCTGGTGGGGGGATGGATGACGGGCACCGCCGCCTCTGTGTACGCGAAGGTGGTCACCACGCTGGGCTCCCGGCTGCGGAGCAGGGCGATGGTGACCATTGCCGCCCCTACTGGGGGTGGCCGGCCTGGTGCTGTGGCCGGTGGCCGCCCTGCCCGTGGCCGAGGCGGACCAGGGGCTCCGCGCGCTCCCGCTCGCGCAGTCCGCCGGGCTCTCCGCTGAGATCGCCCCGGCCGTCCCCGGCGCGACCTCCGTCCGCGACGTCGGCCTCGACGACGGCCGCCCTCATCCGCCCCGGCCGAGAGGACAGACCACCAACCAGGTGACCGTGAGCATCGACGCCATGGCTGAGGTGCTCCACAGCGACCAGGACCTCAACCTGACCGGCACCATCACCAACGGAACCGCTCAGACCATCACCTGGGGCGGACCTGGTGACGCGGGTGCAGCGATCCACGGAGGCCACGAGTCGGGGCCTGGGCAAGTGGTTGACCGGGACCGACGAGTCGGGACTGTCCGACCCCTTCACGGTCCCACTGGGTCACGACCTCCAGCCGGGGGCGTCTCCCAGTTCTCCATCACCATTCCCGCCGACGAGCTGCCGCTGGACGGCACTGACCAGTGGGGGCCGCGCGGCATCTCCGTCGCCCTGGCGACCCAGGACGTCTCCCTGGCCCAGGACCGCAGCATCCTCGTGTGGGACAGCGGCACCTCCGTCGCGCCGGTGCGCATGACCGTCTTTCTGCCGGTGACCGCCTCCGCTCAGGAGATGGCGGTGCTGTCCGGCCCGCATACCCAGGAGCGCACGGAGGCCCTCAGCCGTATCCACAACCGGGTCCTGGGCCTGGTGAGCATGGCCGGCGACGGCGTCGTGGTCGCCGTCGACCCGGCACTGATCGAGGCCCTCGGTGTCACCACGGCCAGCCTCGAGCAGGCCGCCCCGCAACAACAGCTCCCAGCCCTCCGCGCCGGACGCCTCCCTCAGGCGCCCCAGGCGCCGACTCCTCCGCGTCGTCGGCCCCGACCGCGCCGTCGACGCCGCCCCCTCGGCGAGCGCCGCCCCGTCCCCGCAGGCGGGGGCACCGCGACGCTCGCCGTCGGACAAGACCTCAGGTCTCCAACGAGGTCATCCAGCTCTCCGCGGCTCTCGCACGGGCCATCACACCGACAGCCTCGTGGCTCTGCCGTGGGGCGACTCCGACACCGCGGCCCTGGCGCACCTGCAGCAGACGAGCCTCATCGAGACCGCCGCGCGACTCAGGGAGTCGGTCATCGTCAAGGTGGGGGCCCCGACGTCGGTGTCCTGGTTGGCCTCCAGCGTCGCGGACGCCACCACCGTCAATGCGCTGGCGCAGCCGGATTCGACCATCATCGCCTCACCGGGTCCTTGCCGCCGTCCCGACGAGCCTCACCTACACCCCTCCGGTCTGGGCGCCTCCGGGGACCACGCGGTCCTGATCCCGGAGCAGTCCCTGTCAGGGGCGCTCACCGGCGAGGACGCCAGCCGCACTGCCTCCGATCAGGGCATCCCGACCACCCAGAGCGCCCAGGCCTACCGCGCTCGACACCCGCCAGCTGCTGCGCGGCGACAGTGCCATCCTGGTCCCGCCAGGCCCCGGCGCTGGAACGGGACATCGTCGTGGCGATGCCCCGCCGGGCCGCCTCCGCCGTGCAGTCATCGGTCGTGCGCGGCGGTGGCCGCCCTGCGCTCAGTGCCCCTGGGACGGTCCCAGCTCTGTCCACCCTCCAGGAGCACGCCCAACAGGAGGTCTCGGCCGTGGCCGAGGGCACCTCGCGGATCGATCGCTCCGAGATGCCGGACACGGTGATCGACGACGACGAGCTGTCCGCCGACACCCTCGCCGCCGCCGGCCCGTACCGCCACGACCCTGCAGTCGATCTCCTCAGTGCTTTCCGAGCCGGCCGCCCTGCTGGGCGACTACACCAGCCTGGAGACGGTGGTCTCCTCAGCGTCCTGGCGCTCCGACCCCAAGACCCGCAGCGCCCAGATCCCCAATGCCGAGGCGGCCGGCGCCGGCGTCACCTCCTCGCTGGCCGCGGTGCCGTCGTCGACCATCAACGTCATCAGCTCCGAGGCCCAGCTGCCGGTGCGCATCACCTCCTCCCTGAACCAGGACGTGACGGTTCAGGTCTACCTGGTCTCGAACAACAAGCGACTCCCAGGGTCCCGCACCACGACCGTGCGGGTCCCGCCCACCAACAGGCCAAGGTCACGGTGCCGATCCAGGCCGTCGGCTCCGGCGACGTCGCCCCTGACGGTGCAGGTGCTCGCCGCCGACGGCACCACCGTGGGCACCCCCACCACCGTCAACATGCGCGTGCGCGCCGACTGGGAGGGACGCGGCACCGGAGTCATCGTCGGGGTCCTGGTCGCCATCGTGGTGACCGGTACGGTGAGGACAGTACGACGAGGCCGCCGCACCGCAGTGGCCCCGGCTGCACAGGAGACGGCATGAGCATCATCAAGCGTGTACGGATCGGGCGATCCTCCTCCCAGGGGCGCAGCCAGGCCTCCCTGGCGCGCTCCTCAGCCATCATGGCCTCAGGGACCCTGGTCTCCCGCATCCTGGGCATGGTGCGCAACGCCCTGATCGTCATGGCGCTGGGCGCCACCGGGTCGAGGGGCCGCCGACGCCTTCAACACGACCAACAACCTGCCCACCTACCTGTACAACGATGATGATCGGCGGGATCCTCAACGCGATCCTGGTGCCGCAGATCGTTCCAGGCGCTGCGACGGCGCAACGGCGAGGAGTCGTCAACCGCCTCCTGACCGCCGCGGCCACGCTCATGCTGGCGGTCACGTGCATCGCGACCGCGCCGCGCCCCTCATCTTCACCCTCAACGCCAACTCCTTGGCCCAGGGGCAGTGGCGACGCTGTCCTTCGCCTTCGCGTTCTGGTTCATGCCGCAGGTCTTCTTCTACGGCCTGTACGCCCTGTGAGGGCAGGTGCTCAACGCCCGCTCGAGCTGGGCCCTACATGTGGTCGCCGGTGCTCAACAACATCATCTCGATCGCCTCGATCCTGTTCTACCTCCATCTCTACGGCCGCTACACCGCCGGTGAAGGCAGCAGAGGTCTGGGGCTGGGGCCGGATCACCCTCATCAGGGCGACGACGACCCTGGGCATCGCGGTCCAGGCGCTGATCCTCTACATCCCCCTGGTGCGCTCCGGGTTCCGGCGCGCATCATCTTCGGGGTGGGGGCCTGGGGCTGGGCAAGACCGTCAAGGTGGCCCTGTGGGCGCTGGCCGGGGTGGGCGTGGCCAGCCTGAGCAACTGGATCACCTCCAACCTGGGCTCCCTACGCGGTGACGGCCTCGAGCGAGCCCGAGTACGCGAACGTCATCGTGCCCTCCACGACCATGTGGCTCAACGCCTACCTGGTGTACATGCTGCCCCCAGTCCCTCGTGGTCACCTCCATCATCACGGCCCTGTTCACCCGGATGAGTGAGAAGGCCGCGGCCGAGGGATGCGGCCGGCGTGCGCGAGACCTCTCCCTGGGACTGCGCTCGGCGGGCGTCTTCACGGTGCTGGCCACCGCGGGCATCTGCGTCCTGGCCGTCCCGGCCCTGCAGCTCTTCACCCCTCGATCTCCCTGCCCGAGGCCCAGGCCAGCGCCCCCATGCTCATCGCTCTGGCGCTGGGCATCGTCCCGGGGATCTGGTTCGGGACCCAGCGGGTGATGCTGGCCTACTCCGATACCAAGCGGCTGCTGCTGGCCGACGTCGTCGTCGGCGTCATCCCCGTGATCCTGTGCGTCCTGGCCTGCTTCGTCGCCCCGGCCAACCACTGGATGACCTGGGCGGGCGCGGCCAACACGATCAGCCAGATCGGGGGCTGCGTGGTGGTCATCCCCATGATGCGCTCCCACCTGCCCAGCCTCGACGGCCGCAAGATCGTCACCACCCACCTGCGTCTCATCATGGCGGTGGCGCCCGCGGTCATCGTCGGGATCCTGCTCAACATGATGCTGGGCAACGTCGACGCCGACTCCTCCCTGGCGAACATGACCGCGGCCCTCGGACACATCGCCGTGGTCGCCACCGTCATGTCACTCATCTACCTGCTGATGGGGCGCATTGTCCGGATCGAGGAGATCGCGGTCGCCTTCCGGCCCTTCTCGCGGATCCTGTCACGCTCGGTCGGCGTCTGCCCGGCGCCCCCGGGCGAGCGGTCCTGGCGGCGGCGGCCTGGTTGTCACCGGCGCAGCCACGGGACCCGAGGCGACTGCTCAGATGGCCGCCGTCCAGGCGCCTGCGCCCCCGCCCGCCAGCCGGCTCAGGCGACCCTCAGAGCCCTCCGGTGCTTTCAACAGGGGACGACGGCGCATGGTGCTGTTGGCTACACCTCCGGCGGGTGCGCAGGCGATTCCGCCCGCACCGCCGCCGCCTGCTCAGGCCCGAGACCCACTCCTGGGGACAGCCGGGTCAAATGAGGGTCCCAGCCCGCGGCCGCCACCCCTCTCAGCCCGTGGCGGGCCACCCTGTCACGGGCAGCCCGTCCAGCGTCTCGCACCGCCACCACCGGCACCCTCGCAGGCCCGCGGCCGCACCGCCGCCCCGAGCGCCGTGCCGCAGCCGCTCCTCCCACCACTGGCCCACCCCAGGGGCACGTCCCAGCCGACGCACCCGGGAGTATCCCGCCGTCGCTGCCAGCCAGCATTCCCCGTCGCGGGGCCACAGGGACGCTCCGCCGCCCACCCGTCACACAGCTCTGCCCACACGGGCCACATCACCCCGGTCTGGAGCCCGCGGACGGTTACGATGGGGTCAACTGGTTCAGATGGACAACCATCTCAAGGAAGGAGACGCATGTCGGAGGCGACGCCGATCGGCAGTGGTCGCTACGGGCTCCTGGGAACGCTGTCCACCACCCTGCCGCGCATTGTCAGGCACCGTGGCGTCGACACGATCCTGGATCGAGACGTCACGATCCTGGTTCTCACCGACGCGACGCTTCATCGCGACAACGTCCTGGAGTCGGCCAGCAGGGCGGTCCTGGTCGAGGACCAGCGTCTCCAGCAGGTCTACGACGTCGAGCGCGCCGAACCCTCCGTCATCGTCACCGAGCCGCTGACCGGACGACCTTCTCCTCCCTGGTCTCCCGGGGCATGCCCCCGGCGCAGGCGCGCGCCATCATCAGTGAGACCGCGCAGGCGCTCGACGCCGGTGCTCGCCGGGGACTGCACCACCTCAACCTGTCGCCCGGGTCCATCCGCGTTCTTCCCGACGGAACGGTGAAGGTCAGTGGCCTGGGCATTGAGGGCCGCCGCCCTCGATCTGGAGAGCCGGGTCGCCCGGCCGTGACCCGTCGGCCGCCGACCGTGCCGACGCCCGCTCCCTGGTGGAGATCCTCTACTACGGCCTGACCGGCCGGTGGCCGGGCAAGCGCCCGGGTATTCCCTCCGCACCTCGACTGGGCGGTGTCCCGGTCAAGCCCTCCACGCTCGTGCCGGGAATCGACCCGGTCCTGGACGAGCTGTGCGAACTGCACCTGGAGCAGCCAGCCCCCATCTCCGCAGCTGAGGTGGCGCGCTCACTGGGCACCTGGGACCAGGTGGTCCGGCTACCACGAGTCCCGGGCCGGCGCAGCGCCCCTCGTCCCAGCACCCTCGTCGAGCAGCGCCAGCGCGCAGTGGTGGCGCTCCGCAGGTGCCTCGGCCGCCGTCAGCGCCGCAGGGAGCCGGTGTCGCCAACGCGGCGCGCGGAGTCCTGGACCGGCTGCGGCGTGCCGGTGCGGGCAAGAGCACCACGGTCAGCGCACCGGCGGGACAGACGGCACCCGCACCGGTTCAGCCGGAGCCGGCACCGTCCGTGCCCGCCGCCTCCGACGCACCGGCCGAGCAGACCTGCCGTCATCGAGGCGGCCTCGGCTGCCACAGCACCGGCCACGCGGCCCCTGATCCGCAGCAGCCCGGGTCGGCGGCTGCGCAGGAGCAATCCCGCCGACGACGTCTACGTCCAGGTCACCGGGCCGACGAACCCGATCCCGAACGTCCTGTCGACCGCCTCGGAGACCGTTCCCGGGCCGGCGCCCGGTCCCGGCCGAGCCCTTTCACCGGCAGCTTCCCGGCTTTCGATGACGACGAGGACGAGGAGGTCGACCCAGGCCGCGCGCCGCGAGCAGCGCACGACCAGCTCGGTCCTGGTCACCTTCTTCCTCATGGTCATCGTCTTGCTCGTGGTGGCCAGCTACATCGTGTACCAGACGATCGGCATCCCCTTCGCGGACAAGGACCGCGCGGCCGCTGACACCGTCCCCTCGGCCAGTGCCCAGGAGAACGGCGGCGGACAGCAGCCCGCGCCACAGCCGGCTGAGGCCAAGCCCGAGATCGCCGGGCGTGAGCGTGGTCAACAACCCTGAGCACGCAACAGGCCAACAACCAGCAGTACCTGGCTGACGGGGACACCAGCCGCCCCTGGTTCTCTCACAACACCGGCAGTCCGGACCTGGTCCAGCCGATCGACATCGAGATCAAGCTCAAGAGCCGCGCCAAGGTCTCTGAGATCGACTTGCAGGGAACCAACGAGGGCGGGCGGCTTGAGATCCGCGCCACGGACCTCAGCAACGCGGGCGGCGGTACGGTCCTCGCCGAGGGCGCCTTCACCTCGGGAAGCACCACCTTCAAGGTCGACAACCCCCAGGAGGTCGACACCATCGTCATCAGGGTGACCCAGCTGCCCAGAACAGTGATCCACCGGGTTCCCCTACAAAGGCGACAGTGACTGAGGTCACAATCAAATAGGACCTTTCCTGGGAACAGGCCGTACTGGTAACCAGTTACCTCAGGTAGCCGCGCACTGCGGCCCCTATCCGCTCGTCAGGAGGTCATGATTCACGACGTCGTCATCGTCGGCTCCGGTCCCGCCGGCTACACAGCCGCCATCTACGCGGCCCGCGCCCAGCTCAATCCGGTCATCCTGGCCGGTTCGGTGACTCTCGGCGGTGCCCTGATGAACACCACCGAGGTGGAGAACTACCCCGGCTTCGTCGACGGGCATCATGGGCCCCTGAGCTCACGGCCCAGATGCGGGGAGCAGGCCGAGCGCTTCGGTGCCGACATCCGCTATGAGGACGTCACCGCCCTCGAGCTGGAGGGCGACGTCAAGCGCATCACCACCTCTGACGGCGTCTACGAGGCCCGCACAGTCATCATCTCCACCGGCTCGGAGTACCGGCACCTGGGCATCGACGGGGAGGAGCGCCTCTCCGGCCACGGCGTGTCCCTACTGCGCCACCTGCGACGGGTTCTTCTTCAAGGACCAGGACATCGTCGTCGTCGGTGGTGGGGACTCGGCCATGGAGGAGGCCACCTTCCTGACCCGCTTCGCCCGCTCCGTGACGGTGGTCCACCGCCGCGACGAGCTGCGCGCCTCGGCCGTCATGGCCAAGCGCGCCCAGGAGGACCCGAGATCTCCTTCGCCTGGAACTCGCGAGTCGTCGAGCTCGACGGCGAGGACTCGCTGACCGGCGTCACCCTGGAGACACCGTCACCGGGGACCGCCGCCGGCTCGAGGCCACGGGTCTGTTCGTCGCCATCGGGACAGGTTCCGCGCAGCGAGCTCGTCGCCGACGTCCTCGAGCTCGACGAGGCCGGCTACATCAAGGTCGAAGCGCCTTCTCAGCGCACCCGCATCCCCGGGGTCTTCGCCTGCGGTGACGTCGCCGACCCCACCTACCAGCAGGCGATCACGGCGGCCGGTTCCGGCTGCCGTGCGGCCCTGGACGCCGAGCACTACCTGACCACTCTGCAGGCCTGAGGGCCGGCCACCTCCACTCAGCGCGGGGCGGGGCGGCACCACCGGCATCGCAGAACCGCCCCCGTCCCATCCTGACTCACCCATCCCACAACGTTCGAGGAGAACAATCATGTCGAGGCTCTCGCCGTCACCGACGCCACCTTCGAGGAGGAGGTCCTCAAGTCCGAGGTGCCCGTCGTCATCGACTTCTGGGCCCAGTGGTGCGGCCCTTGCCGCCAGATGGCGCCGATCGTGGACGAGGTCGCCGCCGACTTCGGCGACAAGGTCAAGTTCGTCAAGGTCGATGTGGACGCCAACCCGGCCACGGCCCGCTCTACGGCGTGCGTTCCATCCCGACCTTCGCGGTGGTGCGCGACGGCGAGGTCTTCCACCAGTTCGCCGGCTCGCGCCCCAAGGCCTCCTTCAAGGCCGAGGTGGAGAAAGGTCTGGCCTGAGGCCGGGCCCTCGCCCTCTCTTCTGACTCTCACGCATCGGCCTCGCCGTGCCGCCCCTCACGGGCGTCTCGGCGGGGCCGATGCCTATCTCTCAACGGTTGTCTGATGTCTGGTTCCGTCATCGGGCGCGTCACCTCAGCGGGCCGTATCTGACACGCATCTGACGCCCACCTGTCACCCGCCGTCACGGCCCGTAGAATCGCACCGGATTCGCACGCGGCACCAGGGCATGCGACACGGCAAGAAGGCGGCACATGCAGCACACCCAGTACATCTCCACCCGTGGCCAGATGGCGGCAGCGGGGTTCACGGACGTTCTTGTGGCGGGCCTGGCGCCCGACGGTGGCCTGGCGGTTCCCAGCCGACTGCCCGCCCTGAGCCCTCGAGCAGATCGAGGCCTGGAGGCCCTTGGGCTACGCCGACCTGGCCACGGAGGTCATCGGCCTGTTCGCCACCGACATTCCCCGTGAGGACCTCGCCGGGCTGACCCGGGCCGCCTATGGCCCGCAGCGGTTCCCGCAGCCGGTTGTCCCTGTCACCGGGCTTGACGAGGTCGCCGACGGCCTGACCCTCGTGGGCCTCTCCGAGGGACCGACGATGGCCTTCAAGGACCTGGCCATGCAGTTCCTGGGGCAGGCGATTCCCTATGTGCTGGCCAAGCACGGACAGGTGCTCAACATCCTGGGCGCCACCTCCGGCGACACCGGTTCGGCGGCCGAGCACGCCTTCAGGGGGCAGGAGGGCGTCAGCGTCTTCATGCTCTCGCCGGCCGGCCGCATGAGCCCGGTGCAGCGCGCCCAGATGTACACCCTCCAGGACGCCAATATCCACAACATCGCGGTACGCGGTGTCTTCGACGACTGCCAGGCACTGGTCAAGGCCCTGAGCAACGACGCCGAGTTCAAGGCCGCTCATCACCTGGGCGCCGTCAACTCCATCAACATCGGCCGGATCGCCGCGCAGGCCGTCTACTACGTGTGGTCCTGGCTGCGGGTCACCGACACCGTGGAGGAGGGGCGTCGCGCCGGCTACCGCATCGACGTATGCGTTCCCTCGGGCAACTTCGGCAACATCTACGCCGGCTTCCTGGCCCGGTCCATGGGGGTGCCGATCCGTCGTCTCATCCTGGCCACGAATGAGAACAACGTGCTCGAGGAGTTCTTCACCACCGGCATCTACCGGCCCCGTTCCGCGGAGGACACCCTGGCCACCTCCAGCCCGTCGATGGACATCTCCAAGGCCTCCAACCTGGAGCGCTTCATCTGGGCACTGCTGGGGCCCGAGGTCTTCGTGCAGCGCTGGGCGGAACTGGAGACCACCGGCACGCTCGACCTGCGCGATCAGCTCCCACGCCTGCGCGAGGAGTTCGGCTTCGTAGCCGGCACGTCCACGCACGCCGACCGACTGGAGGCCATCCGCACCGTCAAGGAGCGCTCCGGACGGCTCATCGACCCGCACACCGCCGACGGCGTGACGGTCGCTCTGCGCGTCATGGAGCCCGGTTTCCCCACACTCGTCATGGAGACCGCCAAGGCCGCGAAGTTCCCGCAGACGGTGGCCGAGGGCGCTCGGGAGCGAGCCGGAGACCCCCGACGTCGTCGCCGACCTGCTCGCCCGGCCCCAGAAGGTCGAGACGATCGACAACCAGGAAGCTCCCCTGCGCGTCCTCATCGAGGAGCGGGCCCTGAACCGCTGACCGAGGTCGGCCCGCAAGGGTCTGCCCCTCACCGCGCCGCGCATCGCACCCACGATGCGCGGCGCGTCCTTGTCCGGGCGCGCGCCGTCCCAGCGATGAGGTGAGGAGCGTGTTTCACGTGAAACACCGCGGAATACTCCTGCCCCCGCCGACTGCTGAGCACGGCTGGGTCCGTGGCAGACTTAGGGCCACGGACGCATCAGTGGCGACCAAGGAAGGACCGCAGGTGAGTGAGAGCAGTAACCAGGTGAAGGGCAACCGACTCGACCCCGTGGCTGGACAGCTACGCGGCACGAGCCCACGGACTGCGTGCCTCGGAGACGCGGTCCCTGTTCGCCGTCGCCTCCCGCCCCGAGGTCGTCTCCCTGGCCGGCGGCATGCCCAACCTCAAGGACCTCCCGCTGGAGCGTCTGGCCGAAGCCACCGCACGCATGATCCGCGAGGACGGCGGCCGGGCGCTGCAGTACGGGAACGGGCAGGGACTGCCGCAGCTGCGCGAGCAGATCACCGAGGTCATGGCCCTGGAGGGATCAGGGCCGATCCCGGAGGACGTCATCGTCACCACCGGCTCTCAGCAGGGCCGTCGACATCATCACCGAACTCTTCGTCGACCCCGGCGACGTCGTCCTGACCGAGGCGCCCACCTACGTCGGCTCACTGTCGATCTTCGCGACCTACCAGGCCGACGTGCAGCAGGTGCCCATTGATGCCGGGGGCGTCGTCCCGGAGGCGCTGGAGGAGACGATCGTCCGCCTCGAACGCGAAGGACGCCGTATCAAGTTCTTCTACTGCCTCCCCAACTTCCATAACCCCGCCGGAGTGACGCTCACCGAGGAGCGCCGTCGACAGGTCGTTGAGATCTGCCGACGCCACCACATCCTCATCGTGGAGGATAATCCCTACGGTCTTCTGGGCTTCGAGGGGCAGACGTACACCGCGCTCAAGACCCTCGCGCCCGACGACGTCGTCTACCTGGGCTCCTTCTCCAAGATCTTCGCCCCGGGTTACCGCGTGGGCTGGGCCGTGGCCCCGCCGGCCGTGCGGGAGAAGATGAAGCTGGCCTCCGAGGCGGCGATCCTGTGCCCGTCGTCGGTGGGTCAGTTCTCGATCTCCATGTACCTGGAGCAGTTCGACTGGAAGCAGCAGATTGTGGACTTCCGGGCCATGTACCAGGAGCGGCGCGACGCCATGGTCTCGGCACTGGAGGAGTTCCTGCCCATGTGCCACTGGAACGTGCCCGACGGCGGCTTCTACGTGTGGGTCGGGCTTCCCGAGGGCCTCGACGCCAAGGACATGCTGCCGCGCGCGGTCACGAGCCTGGTCGCCTACGTCTCCGGGACGGCCTTCTACGCCGGCGGCAGGGCAGGGCAGGACCACCTGCGACTGTCCTTCTGCTGTCCCGAGCCCGGCCGAGATCCGTGAAGGGTGCGCCGGCTCTCCGGCGTCGTGACCCGCGATCTCGAGCTGCTGAGCCTGTTCGGGCCCACCAGTCCCCATCCGTCCGAGGGCGTCCACGCGCCCGCACCCGACCAGATCTGAGGTTGACGATGAACCAGTCTCCACTCCGTATCGCTGTCCTCGCCGGCGGATTGAGCCATGAGCGCGACATCTCCCTTGCGCTCGGGGCATCGCGTCGCCCAGGTACTCAAGCACCTCAGGCACACCGTCCTCGTCCTGGACATCGACGCACGCACCATTGGATCGCTCAAGACCTTTCGGGCCCGACGTCGTGTGGCCCTTGGTTCACGGCGGCCCCAGGGAGGACGGGGGGCTTCAGAACGTCCTCATCTCCCTGGGACTGCCGTATGTCGGCACGCCTCCGACGGCTGCCAGCGGGCCTCCTTCAAACCGACGGCCAAGGCGAGTGTTCGCACCGGAGGGTGATTACTCCTGATTCGTTGACGCTTCCACAGTCCTATTTCAGTCAACTAGGGGCCCAGGAGGTTCTCACCGTCGTGGCGGGTCATCTGGGACTGCCAGTGGTGGTGAAGCCGCATCAGGGAGGCTCCGGCCTTGGTGTCTCCTACGCATCGACGGCGGACGAGCTGCGCTCCGCGATGGTGGCGTGCTTCGCCTACGACGAGCGCGCCCTCATCGAGCGTTACGTCGCCGGGACGGAGCTGGCGGTCTCCGTCGTCGACACAGGAGAGGGCCGCGCACTTCCCCCTGTTGAGGTCGTCACCGACGGGCAGTATGACTTTCGATGCACGGTACAACCCGGGCCGTTCGGAGTACTTCGTGCCGGCTCGGCTGGATGAGGCGGTCATCGAGAAGGTGAAGACGACGGCTATCACGGTTCACACCACTCTCGGGCTGGGCAATCTCTCGCGCACCGACCTCATTCTCGATGACGAGGGGACTCCGTGGTTCATCGACGTCAACGTCATTCCGGGAATGACGGAGACCTCCTGCTGCCCATTGCCGCCGAGGCCGAGGGCTCCCTTGGACGACCTGTATGACGCGTTGGTGAGGAACCCGCTGGTTCATCCGTAACGCCGGCTCGGTTTTCACGTGAAACGGTGGCTCCCTCTCGATCGAGGTGGAGCCACCGCTCTATTCATGATGACGTTCCTAGGGGCGTCGACGGATATCCATCGGCGTCTTCTTCTCAGCGACGCTCCATCACGGCAACCGGAGGGCCTGCGGTTTCACGTGAAACCGGATGCGGTGTGCGTGCTCATCGCCCTGGTGGACACGTCTGCCGCACGATCGTCGAGGCACGCTGCTCTCGGAACAGGGGCGGGGCTGGCGTTGCTCGGACCGGCCTCGATGTCCGTCAGAACGATCAGTGCTGGCATCGCAACGGGAAGGACAGAGCATCGGGACATTCGGAATCCTCAGCGTTTCACGTGAAACCTGCGTATGAGCTTTCCCGCTTCTCGCGCCGATGATGGGTTTACGGTTCCTTCGTTCGGGGAGCGACGTGCTTTGAACATGCAGGCGCTGCCGCCCTCGTTGATCTGCTTCAGAGTGCAACGCACGGCAAACAATGCTGCCCAGCGCGTGACAGGTATGGACGTCATTGCGCAGATAGGGGCGCCGGCAAATCGGGAAGCGGGGCACGCAAGCTCAACGCGGCGCGATCGTGTTTCACGTGAAACCAGGCGTCAAGCGCAGCCACTGGCCAACTCAGCGTGTCTCAGCCAGGTCCACAGCGCACGGACCCTTCTCCCATTCACTATGTCATCGTGTGGCGCTGAGAGACCCTGGGGCGCGTCAAAAGCGCGGAGACATATCCGGTCTACCCAGCGTTCTCATGAGGCGGGCCGCACGGCAGCACGGCGAAAAACGGGAGAGGGGCGTCAAGAGAGCCGGACACGAATCGGCTCTCATCGTCGGTATGAGGAAATGCCAACGGCGAGGTCAACGCAGAGACACATGATATTCACTCAGTCACCCACACCGACTACCGATACTGCCTCCCGTTGTTTCACGTGAAACCTGCCGTCGGCCGCAGTCTCACTCGATTGCCGCCCATACGTACGTCAGCTTGATGACGGGACAAGGGTCCAGCGCCGACTGGTACGGTGGCCGCCTATCCGGACACGGCCCGGCTCAGCCTGACACCCGACGGTTCTCATCACGGGCAGTCATCCCCGGAGGAGGGGGACTCCGAGTCAGCAACCGTCGTGACCATCGATCGAATTCGGATGGAACAGGCTCGTGCCATTCCGGTCCCGGCTCCGGCCCTGGAGCGCTCATCGCTGTGCCGATAGGGCGCATTGCTAGTGGTCGATGACAATTGCCGTCCTCCCTCTCCTGCCCTGATAGCGGGTGGTCGAAGCAGGGACGACCCCGTCGAACGCAGCTGCGGAAGGGTGCCGAGCGCCCCGAAGGTTCCTGTGCCTAGCAATGAAGCCTGATGAACGAGCTCAGCTCCGATAGCCTCCGGCTCCTGAAGCGTCCACTCTGCTTCTCCCGCGCGTCCGGTCGATTGGCAAGCCCGCGGTACCCTTCGTAGCTCCCGGTCCTTCTGTACGCACTCCAGGCTGCCGTACTGAACCGGAACGCTCCGCGGACCGCCGACCCTATTGATCTCGCTGTTTCACGTGAAACCACTACAAGCCATCACATTAGTAGAGCGTCGGCACAGTCAAGACTCCGCTATGCCCTCCGTGCGGTCAACATCAGGCGTCGATGCGGAAGCGGCGCATTCTCCATCCACGTGAAGGAGTAGAGCTACCTGCTTCACGGTTCCGCGCCGAACACCGACACTCGACGCGTGTCATCACGTGCTTGACACACTTCTGTTCATCGCATCGGAGCGTGAATGGGATCCCCACGTCGTACTCATCGCTCGGAGAGCGAGCGGTACCTCGCTCGGGGAGGGGATCGAACGTCCCGTTCCCGCACACCAGAATGAATCCTGCGAGCATTGTTGTGACGCCGCCGGCCGAATCAGAACGAGAGCTCTCTTCAGCGACTTACGGCGGTTTCACGTGAAACCGGCTCACCCCCCCAGGAAGTGCACACCATATCTGCCCCTTCAGTCCGGCGGTGCACGTCGTAACGCTCGGATTCGCTGTGCTTCCCCAATGCACCGCAACTCGATCAGCACCTGCCAAAGCAGATGTATCTTCCACACTCTTCCATCTCAGCACAACGCCTTCCATCCCTTCGGACGCCACGTACTCGACGGCCGACCTTCAGTATCCACATAGCAGCGGCGTCCGGCTCGTCCTCACGTGCTACGGCACATGACGGGTCTACCTCCGGAAAGGAGAGTCCATCAGTCCATCAACGCCATCCGGCAACTTGAAGTCACGGACTCAGTGCTCAGTTCTGTCCGCAGACTCTTATGGAGCACTCCCGGCGGAGGCTTCGCCAGTGGTTTCACGTGAAACCAGCCCCCGAGAAACGGCTGCCATGCCGCCCACGCCAGTCAGGCGGCGCACGTTGTCAGGATCGGATTTGCCGTGCTTCTCCAACAGACGGCACGCGATCTGCCCCGCCCAAAGCAGATGCATCTGCCACGTTCTTCCGCGGTAGCAGTCCGTCGTATCCCGCTGAGCACGACGTACTCAACGGTAAGCCGCTGCCGAGCACTGGGAAGCGGCATCAAGTTGCTCCTCACGGGCTACGGCATACGCCCTACCTGCCTCCAAGGAGGGTGAGGGCATCACATCTCATCAGCAGCTTGAGTTCACGGCTTCTGCGCTCGGAGACGTCTGCAGAGTCTCACGGATCATTGCCGTCGGAGGCTTCACCATTCGTTTCACGTGAAACCGACTCACAAACACGGCGCGGGCGTCATGGCAGCGCCGACGTCATTCCGCGGTCCGCTCTCCCGGGGTAGGTAAGCACGGCGCTCCTCTTGGCCGTGCCTGGCACGCTCATGACGCCTGCGAGTAGTAGCCTCACCCATACCTCAGCACTGCGCCACAATGCAGAGTTCCGCGCTTGACGCTGCGCTTGGTGCGCCAACCGATGCTCTACAGAAGACGTGAACAACACGAGCAGTCCTCACTGTTGGAATGCGAACCGATGCCTCACCCGGGGAAGGGGCTGAGACGGCATCACGACCACTCATCGGCGACGTTCGCACGCACCACGTTCGCGAGAAGATCCTCAACGACATCCGCTCTCCATGGACACTCTTCTGGTTTCACGTGAAACCAGCGTTCACGAGGATTCGGTATGAGTTCCCTTGTGAGCTTTCCTCCGCTGTTCGTGGCCGACACACTGAGGTCAGCCTGGCCCTGCGGTCGTGCGTCCCACCGGGAAGCGGCATTCTCCGGCCGCCAATCTGCTTGGCCACGACAACCCAGTGATGCCCAGCAGAGCACCACCCCCTACCCCACGGGGAGGGGAAGAGCTTCACCGTTCGGTTTCACGTGAAACCACGGGAATCCCCAGTCTCCCCGCTACCGACGGAACCGACGTCCCGGAGCAATCAACGACGCATAGGCTCATGACAACGAAATCAGCATTTCAGGACCCACCGCCCCCGTTCTTGAGACGCTAGCGCGGCGAACATTGACCGTGTCTGCGTATCCATGCGAGAGACCCAGGTCAGTTTCGAGCAGACCTAGCAATGACTCTGAAGAGGACGTAAGCGTACAGCCTCATCCGCGTCATCGCCCATGCAACGCCACGCAGGAGGCGTCGTGACCCTGCTCTTTGCCATACGCACTCCTCTATCGCCGCCTGAGAACCACATCGACCAGTACCGCTACGCTTCGATACGGTCGCGCGACACACTATCGGCGGCGGCGCGACATCCGCTTCGCGCGTTTCACGTGAAACCTTGGGAGCACCAGGGCCCGTTTGTGTCTGGTCTCTTCACATCCAGGACTCTGCTCGAGCAGGAGCGTGGGGTGGCCGTTCGTCATCTCGGGGTGAGCCAACGAAAGTATCTGAGGACGCAGCGGCGTTCATGGATCAAACATCGCTACAGCTTTCACACCGCAAACCAGGGGTGTTCGGTGGTTTCACGTGAAACCGAGGTCGTATTCCAGCGACGCTCCCTTCCCACTTGGCCCACAGAACCATGACGGTCAACGCTGCTGACATCGTGCTGCGGGCTTGATCGACCCCGCGGGTTCATGGTGGCCGGGTACTGCGTTCCCACCTGGGGGCCGGCCGCACCTTCCCTTACCTGCCCCAAACTCCAGCACAGAGTAGCAAGGCGGAGGGTAGAGGCCGATTCCGACCCCTCCCAAGGTCAACCCACTCGGCGAGTGGCGGGAAGCATTGGTCGGGCCTCGTGCGTACTTCACGATGGTTCCTGGCAACGCCCCAACCAGCGGCTCGGTTGTCACGACACCCGACATTCTGGCGCGTCATGTATCCGCAACCGTTCCGCCTCAACTCATCAAGCGTTCGCCGGTGTCCACGTACCTCAGCAATGACGGACAACTCGGTATCCACATGTTTCACGTGAAACCCCGGACTGGCGCAGTTCAACTCCGGCACCGTGGGTGACACCCTTAAGGTCACCCCCATCATTGGATCACCGATGAGTGCCACCGTGTTTCACGTGAAACACGACCGTCGACCATCCACAAGCCCCCATCAATGGCTATTCAGTGGAGACAACGGTGGGGCCGAGACACTGAATGTCTCGGCCCCACCGTGGATCGTAGGATCAGAGCAGGCTACTCCTCATCAAGAGACGTCCCCGGCGCCAGGGCATCGACCAGCCGGGCGAGGTCCTCATCGCCCGCGAACTCAATGGTGATACGCCCCTTCTTCGCTCCCCGTGTCACCTTCACGCGAGTGTCAAAGGCATCAGACAGCCGGGTTGAAAGCGCCGGGAGAGGGGTGCTTCGAGCACGCAGTACCCGTGGCTGATCCGGTCCCGGCTCAGGCTCCTCATGTAACGCAACCAGCTCCTCCGTGGCGCGCACTGACAGTCCCTCGGCAACCACACGCTGAGCGAGTCGCTCCATCTCCGCCGCATTGGGAAGACCCAGAAGCGCACGAGCATGTCCAGCGGAAATGACATTCGCGGCAAGCCGACGCTGCACCAGCGGCGGCAGCTTCATGAGACGCAGCGTGTTGGAGATCTGGGAACGAGACCGGGCGATCCGCTCGGAGAGCTCCGCGTGAGTGCACTGGAAGTCCTCCAGCAGCTGCTGGTAGGCCGCAGCCTCTTCCAAGGGGTTGAGCTGGACGCGGTGCAGGTTCTCCAGCAGTGCGTCACGCAGCAGGTCGACGTCGTCGGTGTCCCTAACAACCGCCGGAATGGTGTCCAATCCGGCTTCCTTGGAGGCGCGAAGACGCCGCTCACCCATAATGAGCTCATACCGAAGCTCCTCTCCCGAAGCAGTAGGCACCTGGCGCACCACGATCGGCTGCAGCAGACCCACTTCAGCGATCGAAGCCGCCAGTTCAGCGATGTCCTCTTCATCGAAGACCTGACGGGGCTGACGGGGATTCGGGTGGATCAGCCCCACCGGAATCTCAGCGAAGCGGGCACCCGGAACGGGAACGAGGTCATCCGCGCCTGTATCCGCCGTCTCCTCCTCGACATCGGTCACGTCGGACGCCTCAGTTCCAGCGTCAGATGAGGCCGCCGCCAGGTCCTCCTCGGTCCTCTCCTCCTCGGCATCGGAGTTCCCACGATCGGCAGCGACAGGCGACTCCTCCTCCGTTTCACGTGAAACCTCGGGGGTATGGGGCGTTTCGTCCGGCTGAGCAACCGACGTCGGCGCACTCTCCTCCTGAGCGTCCTCGACCGTGGAGGCCTCATGCGAAGGCTCCTCCACCGCGGCGGACGCTGCCTTTGTCGCCTTCGTGGTCGCTCGCTTCGGCGCGGCCGACGACGTCCGCTTCGTGGCAGCAGAGGACGACTTCTTCGTGGTCTTCTTCTCCGTCACCTGCGCATCGGTGGTCGAATCCGGCGTGGTTTCACGTGAAACCGGCTTCGTCTGCTTGTTCTGAGCACCGGTCTTGGATGCGGTCGTGGAACGAGTCGAGCGACTCTTGGAACCACGCTTCCGCTGCGACGGAGCCAAGAGAGTGGCGGCCAGATCGCGAGTACTGCGAGCCTCGGAGGCCGGCTCAGGCTCCGGAGCGTCATGCGTGGCCTGGGAGGCCGCATCCTCATCACGCGACTCGTCCTTCCGCGAGTCGGGGAAGAACACATCGGAAGGACGAGACGCAGCAGGTGCTTTCTCCTTCTGCGCCTCGGGAATCAGCGCCTGCAGACCTCGTCCCAGTCCGCGCCGTTTCTGAGCCATCAGGCTTCCTCGCCTTCAATTCGGGGAGCGCCCCGCAGAGCGACCTCACGAGCCATTTTCTTGTACGCAATTGCGCCGGTGGACCGGGGATCCCAGAACACCACAGGAGCACCGAAGGAGGGGGCCTCGGCAACACGGATGGAACGTGGCACCTTGGTGTCCAGCGTCGCATCAGGGAAATAGGAACGAACTTCGGACTCCACCTCACGGGCCAGGGTGGTTCGTCCGTCAAACATGGTGAGCACAATCATGGAGACTCCCAGTCCCGGATTGTGAATCCGCGCGATTCTGTCAATGGAGCGCGTCAGCAAGGCGAGACCTTCAAGAGCGTAGTACTCGGCCTGCATCGGAATAAGAACCTCGTCAGCAGCGACGAAGGCATTGATCGTCATGATGCCGAGGCTCGGCGGGCAATCGATGATGACGTAGTCGAGGGGCTCCAGACCTTCGGTTTCACGTGAAACCAGGTAGTCCACCAACGCACGTCGCAGACGTGACTCACGCTCGGCCGTGGAGATGAGCTCTATCTCAACCGCAGCCACGTCAATGGTCGCGGGTACGCACCACAGGGACTCGCAGAATCGCGTCTTGGCGACGACATCCCTGATCGGCATGGCGTCAACGAGGACGTCGTAGATGGAGGCGCTGTCCTCATCATGCTCCACTCCCAGTGCCGTAGAGGCATTACCTTGAGAGTCCGCATCAATGAGCAGGACGTGCAACCCGCCTTCAGCTAAAGCCGCCGCAAGATTCACCGCCGTCGATGTCTTGCCGACGCCGCCTTTCTGATTGGCGACTGCGATGACACGAGTCCGCTCGGGATGTGGGAACTCTCCACCCGCTACCTCGTCTAATGCGAGGTGCTCGGCCTGGAGCTGATCGAAGATAGACGATCCGGACAAACCTGCTTCTCCTCGGACGGTGACCCAACAGCCCGAGCCAGTCGGGCAGTTACGAGTCTACGCGAGCAGGTCGATCCTTACGCGTTACACCGAACGCGCGCCGTATCTCAACGGCTCTTCGGGCGGCGAATCTCAACGACAGCCGTCGTTTCGTCGCCGGCAGTGACAACCTCATGAACAACGGCAACTGATAACTTTGCCTTCTTAATGACATACTTGGCGTCGTCGACCTCATCCTGTGCCCTCATGCCCTTGAGGGCCAGCAGGGCTCCGCCTGGTCGGAGCAAGGGCGCCGTCAACCGCACAAGCTTGGACAGGTTCGCCACCGCGCGAGCCGTCACCACGTCATAGCGGTCCTTGACCTCCTCGGCCCGGGCCCGCCGGATGGTCACATTGTCCAGGTCGAGCTCCTCGACGACGTCGGAGAGCCACTGCGTGCGCCGCTCCATCGTCTCAATGAGCGTGACGTCGAGGTCGGGGCGCAGCAGCGCGACGACGATACCGGGAAAGCCGGCCCCGGAACCCACGTCGGCCACGCTTCCCCGGGCCGGCAGGAAGGGAACCACAGCCGCCGAGTTGACGATGTGCCGGCTCCACAGGCGGGGAAGCTCGCGCGGCCCCACGAGACCGCGCAGCTCACCCTCCTCAGCGAGCATCTGCGCGAAGTGCTCCGCCGCGGAGAAGGAGACCCCGAAGATCTCCCGCATCTCCGCCGTCGGCTCCTCCACCTGGGCCCGCTGCTCCTCACTCATGCTCAGGCCTGCTCCGAAGCGGAGTCGTCGGCCACGTCCTCGGCGGCGTCGTCCACGCCCTCCTCGTCAGCGGGCAGGACCACGACGTAGCGGTGCGGCTCGGCACCCTCGGACTCGGAGACCAGCCCGGCGCCGGCGACGACGTCGTGGCACCTGCTGCGCTCGAAGGGTTCATCGGCTCGAGGCTGACGGCCTCTCCCGAGGTGAGGACCTTGGTGACCGCCTCCTGGGCGACCTTGGTCAGCTCGGTGCGTCGGTCCGCGCGGTAGCCGTTGATGTCGAGCATGAGCCGGGAGCGGTTGCCGGTGCGCGCCTGGACGGCGAGACGGGTCAGCTCCTGAACGGCCTCGAGAACCTCACCGTCGCGTCCAACGAGGTCGGCGAGCTCGCGCTCGTCACCCTCCTCGGAGGCGACCACGGCAATCGAGGCGCGCCCGTGGTCGATGTCGATGTCGATGTCACCGCCCAGGTCGGCGATGTCGAGAAGCTCCTCGAGGTAGTCGGCACCGATCTCGCCCTCCTCCTCGAGGCGCGAGACGGTGTTGCTCACGGGGCTGCTCACGGCCTCCTCCGCTGTCTGCTGGGAGGAGTCGTTACTGTGCTGCTCACTCATCATGTCATCCGTATCTGTGGTGGGAACCGGGTTGTCTGGCCGCTGAACACGTCTCAGCGGTTGTGCTTCTTCTTGGCCTGGGCCTTGCGTCGGGCTGCCGCCTCGCGACGCTGACGGGCTCGGCGCTCATAACGACGTCGAGCGATCTCCTCATCGCTGAGGCCACCGTTCTTGGCCGAGGTCGAGTCCTTGTCTTCGTCGGCGTCCTCGACCTGATCGACATCGGAGTCGTCGTCGAAGGCCTCACTGCGGGACTCGCCCTGACCGCCTGACTTCTTCTGCCGGTTCTTGCGCACCGGCTGCACCCGCTGGCCGCCGGTACGTCCCTCGGCCTCGGCCTTGGCGATCGCCTCGGCCCGTTCCTCCTCCTCCAGGGAGGGCAGGCCCTTGCGTGCCCGCTTGGCGTTGATCCGGGCGCGGTACTTCTTCTCGGCCTCGCTGCCGGGGGCGGGCATGTTGCGGATGGTGAAGAACTGCTGGCCCATGGTCCACAGGTTGGAGACGACCCAGTAGACGAGCACACCGATCTGGAAGTTGACGCCGGAGACGGCGAAGATCACCGGCATCACGTACAGCATCATCCGCTGGGAACGGATCATGGGGTTGTCGGAGTTGAGGGACTCCGTCGGCATGTTCTTCATCGACAGCTGCGCCATGGTGTACCACTGCGTCACCGACATGATGACGATCATGGCGACCGTGACGATCTTGACCTGTGTGTCGGAGCTGCTCATGAAGGAGGAGGACAGGCTGGCGCCGAAGACGCTGGAGGCCTGGACCTGCTCGGCCAGCTGCTGCGTGAGCGGACCGATCGAGGGACGTCCGTAGGTGCCGCCGGCGACGGCGCCCAGGGAGGCCAGGACCCGGAACAGGGCGAAGAAGATGGGCATCTGCACCAGAATCGGCAGGCAGGAGGCCATGGGGTTGGTCCCGTGCTTGCGGTAGAGCGCCATCATCTCTTCGTTCATGCGCTGGCGCGACTCGGGATCCTTCTTGCCCTTGTACTTGGCCTGAAGGGCCTGCAGCTCGGGCTGGAGGAGCTGCATCCCGCGGGAGGCTCGGATCTGCTTGACGAACAGCGGCATGATGAGTAGCCGCACCACGATCGTCAGACCGATGATGGACAGCACCCAGGCAATACCCGGTCCGTCGGGGAACCCGATGAGGACCAGGGCCTTGTGGATCGTGACCATGACCCAGGCCACGGCCACCTTGAGGGGCCACAGCAACGTGTCCATCCGTACTCCTTGTATGAGGGTTCTCGTGCGAGAGGTATCAGTGTGGGCTCAGGGGCTGAGCCGGCGTCGTGTCCACCGGTTCAGCCGGTTCGGTCAGGGGTCCTCGACCGTGAACCTCGGAACGTCACGGGGATGGTGGTATCGCCACTGCCCCCTGTCCGGGACATGATCGACTCCACCGCGGGTCAACGGGTTGCATCGCAGCAGACGCCACAGGGCCAGCAGCAGGCCCTTGATCGGACCGTGCACCTCCAGCGCCGTGACGGCGTAGGCCGAGCATGTGGGGTAGTAGCGACAGGAGGCCGGCAGGACCGGAGAGATGAAGCGCTGATAGAAACGCACCGGAGCCACAAGGACTCGTGTCAACCATCCGCCCATCGCTGCGCCCGCAACCGGCCGGCTCACTGCCGGCGCCCTTCGGCCTGACGCTCCCGGCACCGGCTCAGCAGCCGATCCAGGTCCCGTCCCAGGGTGCTGCTGTCGGCGCCGTCGGCATCTGCCAGTCCGCGCACGACGACGCGAGCGCCCGGTTCGAGGGAACCGACCCGCTGCGCCATGAGGGCTCGCACCCGGCGCTTGACGCGGTTGCGGCGAGTCGCCAACGGGACCTGCTTCTTGGGCACAACGACGCCGACGAGAGCCGGGGAGTCATCCCCTCTCCCGCCGGCGTGGTAGTGCACGACCAGCCTGCGGTTCCCGCAGCGCGTACCCCGACGAATCGCGGTAGTGAAGTCCTCACCCCGCGCTAATCGGTGCGCCGCGCCGAGCACCTCAGGCGGCGAGGCGAACGCGGCCCCTTGCGGCGCCGCGAAGCGAGGACGGCGCGGCCTGCGCGGGTGGACATGCGCTTACGGAAGCCGTGCACCTTGGCACGACGACGGTTGTTCGGCTGGTAGGTCCGCTTGCTCACGGGCTTAACTCCTGCTTGAGGTGATCGGAACAGTGCATCGCGAGGTTCGCGGCACTGTCGCTCGTGCGGCTGCCCCATGGTTCGGGACCTGACTCCGCGCGAACGTCTGCAACAGCCTACGTTTGGCCCTCTTGCCGGTCAAACGAATGTGGCCGACTGTGACCACTGTGACCGGTGGCGTCATCCACACCTTCTCCACACTCCGTCCACAACCAGGGTCGTCCGTGTCCACGACTGTGGGAAGCTCTGCGTCCACACCCTTGCGGATATGTGGATAACTCCTGGACCTGCGCGTACCGACTCGAAAGTCCCGTCAATGACGACACATGTGTCATTCCGCGGGCTGACAGCACATGATCGGAGCCAGCCATACCTACTGTTTTCGGAGTTTATTCTGAACGTTATCTGTGAGTCATCGCTCGGTGTGTCCCCAGGTGTGGACAAGGCTGTGGAGAACCAGCATGATGGGACGCCCGGTCAAGACCTTCCGGTTCGCCAGTTCCACACAACCCTGTCATCATCGACGCAGGGTCCCGACCGGCGTCGGTCGGGCTGCAGTCACCGGGTTCACCAACCATGCCGATCAGGAGTCCGTCGTGCCCGACGCCGCCAATACCAAATGGCTCTCAGCCCTCGAGGTGCTCTCCAGCTCCGGAGAGCTGGGGCAGGGCAAGATGTCCATGATCCGCATGACCCACCTCATCGACGTCGACGGCACGCTCGTCCTCGTCGTCGGGTCGGCCTTCGCCAAGGACATCGTCGAGCAGGCACGTGCTCCCATCAGCGCCGCCATCACCCAGGTCTGGGGCCGTCCCATGCCCATGGAGGTCACGGTCGACACCTCCTCGGAGGCCTCACGCGCACCCATGCCCCCGGTGGCTCCCGAGCCGGTCAACCTGACGACCGTCGCCCCCGCACCGGCATCCTCCCCGTCCCCTCCGTCCCATCCCAGCCGTCGGGGCCCTCCACCGCATCGGCTATGTCCGCCGCGCTCGCCGCACCAACGATGCCTGCTTACGGTGAGCACCTCGCCGAGCCCTCGCCCTATTCGGCGAGCGCCCCCTCACCGATGCCTCACGCCCAGGCCTCAGCGTCCTCAGCGCCGTCGACGATGTCGGGCTCCCTTCCCGGCAGATCGGGACTTCCCGGCACCTACAGCCCCGGGGGCACCGGCCCCCAGAACCCCACCGGGCTGCTGACGCCCACCGCGGCTCACGACGTCTCCCAGCTCAATCCGAGATACACCTTCGACACCTACGTCACCGGCTCCTCCAACCGCTTCGCCCACGCCACCGCGCTGGCCGTGGCCGAGGCCCCGGCCCGCGCCTACAACCCCCTGTTCATCTACGGCGGTTCCGGCCTGGGCAAGACGCACCTCCTGCACGCCATCGGCCACTACGCCCAGACCCTCAACCCGGGGAATCCGCGTCAAGTACGTCAACTCCGAGGTCTTCGTCTCCGACTTCATCGCCTGCGTGCGCGACGGCAACCAGGACGACGGCCGCATGGAGGGCTTCAAGCGCCGCTACCGCGAGGTCGACATCCTCCTGGTCGACGACATCCAGTTCCTCCAGGGCAAGGTCGACCCTCGAGGAGTTCTTCCACCTTCAACTCCCTGCACTCCTCGGGCAAGCAGGTGGTCCTCACCTCCGACCAGCCCCCCAAGGCCCTCGGTGGGCTCGACGAGCGCCTGCGCTCCCGCTTCGAGTGGGGCCTGCTGGCCGACGTCCAGCCCCCGGACCTGGAGACCCGCATCGCGATCCTCTCCCGCAAGGGCACCGCCGAGGGTCTCGACCTGCCCTTCGACGTCCTGGAGTACATCGCCTCGCGCATCACCACCAACATCCGCGAGCTCGAGGGCGCCCTCATCCGGGTGACGGCCTTCGCCTCCCTCAACAAGCAACCCGTCGACCAGACCCTGGCCGAGATGGTCCTCAAGGACATCATCTCCGACCCCGAGGGCCAGGAGATCACCACCTCCCTCATCATGGCGCAGACCGCCGACTACTTCGGCATCACCATCGATGACCTGTGCTCGGCCAACCGCTCCCGCACCATGGTCTCGGCCCGCCACATCGCCATGTACCTGTGCCGCGAGCTCACCGACCTCTCCCTTCCTAAGATCGGGCGGGAGTTCGGCGGGCGCGACCACACCACCGTTATGAGTGCGGACAAGAAGATCCGCACCCTCATGGCCGAGCGGCGCTCCACCTTCAACCAGGTCACCGAGCTGACCAGCCGCATCAAGCAGGCCGCCCAGTCTCCCGCCTGAGCCGGCCTACTCCACGAGGGTCGGGATCCACTGGCCAAGGGTCGTGCCTACTGCACGAAGGCCCCACCTACCCGCAGTACACCCAACCCTCCTCCAGCAGCACCCCACCCTCGTGCATTGCGTGCCGGCGAGACTGGGCACCACTCGGGCGGCCGGGCCGGCCCGCTGTGGACGGTGCTGAGGAGGGCACGTGGAGGAGCGAGCGTGTCGCTGTGGAGGTAGCGCACCCCCGCTGTGGAATGACAGGGATGTCATTTACTCTCTCCACCGAGACGATTCCTGACTCACCAGAACCACCCACGTGTCATTCCCCAGCGCCACTGGCGTCATGACGGCGAAAAATCCTGTTATCCCCAGCATCCACACGTGCTACTACCCCTACAGATCTAGATGACAAGAAATCGCGAAGCACGATCGGCCAACGAGACCGGACCAGGACCCCGGGCGCTTGTCATTCGGAGAGGCTCATGGGATGAGCATGGGTGATCGCTGGTGACAGGGTGACTCCCACGGACTACCGTCTACACTCTCGACCCAGGACTGCGTTCCCAGCGACGCCGTTCCCATGACGACTGTCCGCCGGCGACCTGCTGGCACCACGTATTTTTCTCGGCTCTGTAGTGCCACGACGCCTACCGGCCGACCGACCACGATTGACGGAGGCACCTACCGTGAAGCTCAGGGTTGACCGAGACATCCTCGCTGAAGCCGTCACCTGGACTGCACGATCCGTGCCCGCCCGTCCGCCGGTACCCGTGCTCGCCGGAGTCAGGCTGGAGGCCAAGGGCTCCAGCCTCGTCCTGGCCTCCTTCGACTACGAGGTCTCCGCCCACTGCGAGGTGGCCGCCGACGTCGAGGAGGACGGCGTCGTCCTCGTCTCCGGACGCCTCCTGGCCGATATCGCCAAGGCACTGCCGAACAAGCCCGTCGACCTGGAGGTCGAGGGCAACAAGGTCGCCGTCTCCTGCGGGTCGGCCCGCTTCTCCCTGGCGGCCATGGCCGCCGACGACTACCCGGCGCTGCCGGTCATGCCCGCCGTCGCCGGCACGATCGACGCCCACGACCTGGCCCGCGCCGTCGGCCAGGTCTCCATCGCCGCCTCCCGCGACGACACCCTGCCGCTGCTCACCAGTGTCCAGATCGAGGTCGAGGGCAGCTCCCTGGTCCTCATGGCCACCGACCGCTACCGCCTGGCCATGCGGGAGCTGACCTGGTCGCCGTCCAACACCGAACTGTCCACCACGGCTCTGCTCAAGGCCCGCACTCTGTCCGATGTCGCCAAGTCCCTGACCTCTTCCGGAGACGTGACTGTGGCCCTCAGCAGCGAGTCGGCCGCCTCCAGCCTCATCGGCTTCGAGGCCGGCGGGCGGCGCACCACCTCCCTGCTCACCGACGGTGACTACCCACCGGTGCGCCGGCTCTTCCCGGAGTCCACCTCGATCCACGCCACCGTGGGCACCGACGAGCTCATGGCCGCCGTGCGCCGTGTCAGTCTCGTCGCCGATCGCTCCACCCCCATCCACATGTCCTTCACCCAGGGCAACCTGGAGCTCGACGCCGGACAGGGCGACGACGCCCAGGCCACCGAGCAGCTCGTCGCCCACCTCGAGGGCGACGACATCTCCACCGCCTTCAACCCCGGCTACCTCCTCGACGGCCTGGGCGCCCTCAACCAGCCCTACGTCCGCCTCGACTTCACCCACGCCTCGAAGCCCGCGGTGCTCACCGGCATGGACTCCATCGAGGCACCGAGGGACTCCTCCTTCCGCTACCTGCTCATGCCGATCCGCTTCGGGGCCTGAGACCCGACGGGGCATGTACGTCTCTGACCTCTCCCTGGACGACTTCCGCTCCTACCGCAGCCTGGTGCTGTCCTTGGAGCCGGGCCCCAGCGCCTTCGTCGGCTCCAACGGGCAGGGGCAAGACCAACCTGGTCGAGGCCATCGTCTACCTGGCGACCCTCTCCTCTCACCGGATCGGCGCGGACACCGCCCTCGTCCGGCGGGCGGCACCGGGTCAGGCCCAGCCGGCCGGCGCCGTCGTGCGAGCCCGGGCCGTCCACGGGGAAAGACCCAGCGTCCTGGAGATCGAGATCATCGCCGGCAAGGCGAATCGGGCCCGCCTCAACCGGGGTGGCTGCCGGCCCCGCGACCTGCTCGGGGTGCTGCGCGCGGTCGTCTTCGCCCCCGAGGACCTCTCCCTGGTGCGCGCCGAACCCGGGGTCCGCCGAGGTTTCCTCGACGACTTGACGGTCACGCTGCGCCCGGGCCTGGCCGGGGTGCGCGCCGAGCACGACAAGATCCTCGCCCAGCGCGCCAGCCTCCTGAAGTCCGCGCGCGCGCCCGCTCCTCGACCTCCTCCATGCTCTCCACCCTGGAGGTCTGGGACGCCCAGCTCGCCGCGGCGGCCGCCCGGCTCATCGCCGCCCGGGTCGACGTCGTGCGGCGCCTGCGCCCCTGGGTGGCCTCCGCCTACGAGACCGTCTCCGGGGCCTCCGGGCAACGCTCCCGTGCCCAGATCGCCTACCGCTCCAGTTTGCTGACCCATGAGGGAGCTGCGGAGCCCGACCCCCACGACGAGACGGCCTGGCTCGCCGGCGAGGAGACGCTCCTCGATGAGGCCTCCCTGGCCGCGCGCCTGGAGAGCGCCATGGGTGAGCTCCACGCCCGCGAGATCGACCGCGGTGCCAACCTCGTCGGAGCGCATCGCGATGACCTGAGCCTGTTCCTCACCGGTCTGCCCGCCCGCGGATTCGCCTCCCACGGTGAGCAGTGGTCCTTGGCCCTGGCACTGCGCCTGGCCTCCTACGACATGCTGCGTACCGACGTCGACGCCTACGGCGGGGATGGTGAGCCGGTCCTCATCCTCGACGACGTCTTCGCCTCCCTCGACGAGCAGCGCCGCCGCGCCCTGGCCCAGATGGTCGCCGGCGCCCAGCAGGTCCTGCTGACCGCCGCCGTCGACGACGACGTCCCCGCCGAGCTCGCCGGCGCCCGGTACCGCGTGGCCGACGGTGAGGTCACCCGTGGCTGAGCCCTCCGCGCCCACCGGCAATGGCCCGCTGCCCGACGTCCTGGCGCAGCGGGCCCTGACCCGCCAGCGCGCCCGGGCCTGGGAGAAGGGCGACAGCCGCGTCCCCGTCCCGCCGGCTGCGCGAGCCGGCCGGCGGTTCCGGGGGCAGGACGCGCAGCAGGCAGCGCCCTGGGACCAGCGCCGCGAGCTGGCCCGGGCCCTGGGACAGAACCCCGACGACCCGGCCGACCGCGGCCCCGGACTGGCGCGGGGACGCGACCGGCCCGGCCCCACCCCTTCGACCCCCGCACCCGGGCAGCGCGAGCTGCGCCGCATGGTGGCCGACAACGGCTGGGCCGGAAAGCTCGCGGTGGCCGGCGTCGTCGCCCGGTGGCGGGCCATCGTGGGCGATCAGGTCGCCGAGCACTGCACCATCGAGTCCTTCGACGCCGGTCGCATCACCCTGCGCGCCTCGTCCTCGAGCTGGGCCCAGCAGCTCCGGCTCCTCCAGCCCACCATCGAGGCCAGGATCGTCGAGGCCCTGCGCTCGGGTCCCGGCGGCCGCCAGGCCGGCGGGATCAGCACCGGTGACGGGGTGGAGCTGCGGATCCTGGGGCCGGCAGGCCCGACCTGGAAGCGCCGCGGAGTCGGCCTGCGCGGCACCCGCGGTCCGCGCGATACCTACGGATAGTGGCAGCGCAGGTATCATTGTCAACACACCGGCCGCGGCCGTCATCGTGGGAAAGACACGGGTCGAGCGCCGGGAATCGGGCAGCGCGCTGATCCACGCGGGACAGAGGTGACCACGGGCACGCCTCCAGCTGCTCACGGTGCCGCGGTTCACGGGCCCATCTACGCTAGAATGCGGTGAAACCGCCCAAGGTGCGCCCAGGACCGTCCTGATGTACCCACCTACGTGTGCGCACGATCCTCCTCAGGATCGTCGTGTGAAGGGGCCGGACGGAGACATCGGACCACTGAGGTCCCGATGCGCACAGATTGAGGAGCAACTGACACGTGTCTGACCAGGACGCCACTGTGAATCACGATTACGGAGCCTCGGACATCACCGTCCTCGAAGGGCTCGAAGCGGTCCGGAAGCGCCCCGGCATGTACATCGGTTCCACCGGTGAGCGGGGCCTGCACCACCTCGTCTACGAGGTCGTCGACAACTCCGTCGACGAGGCCCTGGCCGGCTACTGCGACCACATCGAGGTCACCATCCTGGCCGACGGCGGCGTGCGCGTCAGCGACAACGGCCGCGGCATCCCGGTCGACGAGCACCCCACCGAGCACAAGCCCACCGTCGAGGTCGTCATGACGATCCTGCACGCCGGCGGCAAGTTCGGGGGCGGCGGCTACGCCGTCTCCGGCGGCCTGCACGGCGTGGGCATCTCCGTGGTCAACGCCCTGTCCACCCGGGTGGACACCGAGGTCCGCCGGCAGGGCTTCGTGTGGCGCATGTCCTTCGCCGACGGCGGGCGCCCCATCACCGAGCTCGTCAAGGGTGAGGCCACCGACTCCACCGGCACCACCCAGACCTTCTACCCGGACCCGACCATCTTCGAGACGGTCGACTTCGACTACGAGACGCTGCGCCGTCGCTTCCAGCAGATGGCCTTCCTCAACAAGGGCCTGCGCATCACCCTGACCGACGAGCGCCTCGGCGTCCAGGACGCCGGCGACGAGATCGCCGGGGACGACTCCGCCCCCGACGCCCCCGAGGTCGGCTTCCGCACCGACTCCTACTGCTACGAGCACGGCCTGCGCGACTACGTCGCCTTCCTCAACAAGTCCAAGAAGGCCGAGCTCGTCCACCCCGAGATCATCGACTTCGAGGCCGAGCAGTCCCTGGGCGAGAACCACTCCATCAGCCTGGAGATCGCCATGCAGTGGACCAGCGCCTACTCCGAGTCGGTCCACACCTACGCCAACACGATCAACACCACCGAGGGCGGCACCCACGAGGAGGGCTTCCGCACGGCTCTGACCACCCTGGTCAGCAAGTACGCCCGGGACAAGGGCCTGCTCAGGAGCGCGACGACAACCTCACCGGTGACGACATCCGTGAGGGCTGACCGCCGTCATCTCCGTTAAGCTCTCTGAGCCGCAGTTCGAGGCCAGACCAAGACCAAGCTCAGCAACACCGAGGCGCGCACCTTCGTCCAGCAGACGGTCTACGCCCAGCTCGGCGACTGGCTGGACTCCCACCCCGGCGACGCCCGCGCCATCATCACCAAGGCCTCCCAGGCCGCCGCCGCGCGCCTGGCCGCCCGCAAGGCCCGCGAGGCCACCCGCCGCAAAGGGCGTCCTGAGTCGGCCTCCATGCCCGGCAAACTGCGCGACTGCTCCTCGAAGAACGCCGCGGACTCCGAGATCTTCATCGTCGAGGGAGACTCCGCCGGTGGTTCCGCCGTCGGCGGCCGTGACCCCGAGCACCAGGCGATCATGCCGATCCGCGGAAAGATCCTCAACGTGGAGAAGGCGCGCCTGGACCGGGCCCTGTCCTCCGACACGATCCGCAGCCTCATCACCGCCTTCGGCACCGGAATCGGCGAGGACTTCGACATCACCAAGCTGCGTTACGGCAAGATCGTCATCATGGCCGACGCCGACGTCGACGGCCAGCACATCGCCACCCTCCTGCTGACCCTCCTGTTCCGCTACATGCGGCCCCTCATCGAGCACGGCCACACCTACATCGCCATGCCGCCGCTCTACCGGCTCAAGTGGTCCAACGCCGAGCACGAGTTCGCCTACTCCGACGCCGAGCGCGACAAGCTCCTGGCCGCCGGACAGGAGAAGGGCCGCCGCCTTCCCAGGACGGCGGGAATCCAGCGCTACAGGGTCTGGGCGAGATGAACGACCACGAACTGTGGGAGACGACCATGGACCCCACCACCCGGATCCTCAAGCAGGTCACGCTCGATGAGGCGGCCGACGCCGACGAGACCTTCGCGATCCTCATGGGCGACGACGTCGAGCAGCGGCGCTCCTTCATCCAGCGCAACGCCTCCGACGTCCGCTTCCTGGACATCTGAGCGGCACCGAGCCACGTGAAGCGCCGGCCCGCTGCCGGCGACCTCCTCTGAACACGAAGGAATCCTGTGAGCGACGAAGTTGAAGAGATCATCGGCGACGAGGGAGCGACGAACGTAGCCGCCCCCGAGCGCATCCAGCCGGTCGACCTCCAGATGGAGATGCAGCGCTCCTACCTCGACTACGCGATGAGCGTCATCGTGGGCCGGGCCCTGCCCGACGTGCGCGACGGGCTCAAGCCGGTCCACCGCCGCGTCCCTGTACGCCATGTACGACGGTGGCTACCGCCCCACCGCCTCCTTCTCCAAGTCCTCGCGCATCGTCGGCGACGTCATGGGGACCTACCACCCCCACGGCGACAGCGCTATCTACGACGCCCTGGCCCGCCTGGTCCAGTGGTGGTCGCTGCGCTATCCGCTGGTGGCCGGCCAGGGGAACTTCGGCACCCCCGGCAACCTGGGGCCCGCCGCCCCCCGGTACACCGAGTGCAAGATGGCGCCCCTGGCCATGGAGATGCTCCGGGACATCGACGAGGACAGCGTCGACTTCCAGGACAACTACGACGGACGCAACCAGGAGCCGGTCATCCTGCCGTCGAGGTTCCCCAACCTCCTGGTCAACGGCTCCGAGGGCATCGCCGTCGGCATGGCCACCCGCATCCCGCCGCACAACCTGCGCGAGGTCGCCCGCGGAGCCCAGTGGTACCTCGAGCACCCCGACGCCTCGCGCGAGGAGCTGCTCGACGCCCTCATCGAGCGGATCCCCGGACCCGACTTCCCCACCGGAGCCACCATCCTGGGCCGGCGGGGCATCGAGGACGCCTACCGCACCGGCCGCGGCTCCATCACCCAGCGGGCCGTGGTCAACGTCGAGGAGATCCAGGGCCGCCAGTGCCTCGTGGTCACCGAGCTGCCCTACCAGGTCAACCCCGACAACCTGGCCGACAAGATCGCCCAGCTCGTGCGCGACGGCCAGGTCACCGGCATCGCCGACATCCGTGACGAGACCTCTGGGCGCACCGGTCAGCGACTGGTCATCGTCCTCAAGCGCGACGCCGTCGCCAAGGTGGTCCTCAACAACCTCTACAAGCGCACCCAGCTCCAGGACAACTTCCCGGCCAACATGCTCGCCCTGGTCGACGGGGTGCCGCGCACCCTGAGCCTGGACGGCTTCGTGCGCCACTGGGTCGCCCACCAGATCGACGTCATCGTGCGCCGCTCCCGCTTCCGCCTGCGCAAGGCCGAGGAGCGCCTCCACATCCTCGAGGGCCTGCTCAAGGCCATCGACGCCCTCGACGCCGTCATCGCCCTCATCCGGCGCTCGCCCACCACCGAGGAGGCCCGCACCGGCCTCATGGGGCCTGCTGGACGTCGACGAGGCCCAGGCCGAGGCCATCCTCTCCCTCCAGCTGCGCCGTCTGGCCGCCCTGGAGCGGCTCAAGATCCAGGAAGAGTCCGAGGAGCTGCGCCCGGGTCAGGACCTGCGCGAGATCATCGCCTCCCCGGAGCGCCAGCGGGGCATCGTCTCCGACGAGCTGGCCGAGATCGTCGAGAAGTACGGCGACGAGCGCCGCACCCGGATCGTGCCCTTCGACGGCGAGATGAGCATGGAGGACCTCATCCCCGAGGAGGACGTGGTCGTCACCATCACCCGCTCCGGCTACGCCAAGCGCACCCGCACCGACTCCTACCGCTCCCAGCACCGCGGCGGCAAGGGCATCCGCGGGGCCACACTGCGCGAGGACGACGTCGTCGACCATTTCTTCGTCACCACGACGCACCGCTGGCTGCTGTTCTTCACCAACTACGGACGCGTCTACCGCGCCAAGGGCTACGAGCTGCCCGAGGGCGGGCGCGACTCCAAGGGCCAGCACGTGGCCAACCTCCTGGCCTTCCAGCCCGGCGAGGAGATCGCCCAGGTCATGGAGCTCCAGGACTACGACCAGGCCGACTACCTGGTCCTGGCCACCCGCCGCGGCCTGGTGAAGAAGACCCGCCTGAGCGAGTACAACTCCAACCGCTCCGGCGGCGTCATCGCCATCAACCTGCGCCAGGACGAGGAGGGCAACTACGACGAGCTCGTCTCCGCCCGCCTCCTGAGCACCGGGCAGGACCTCCTGCTGGTCTCCCGCGCCGGCCAGTCGCTGCGCTTCCACGCCGACGACGACACCCTGCGCCCCACGGGCCGGGCCACCAGCGGCGTCACCGGCATGCGCTTCCGTGAGGACGACTACCTGCTGGCCATGGACGTCGTCGACCCCTCCTGGCAGGACGCGGACCTGTTCGTCGTCACCGAGGGCGGCTACGCCAAGCGCACCAACGTCGTCGACTACCCCGTCAAGGGTCGCGGTGGCCTGGGCGTCAAGGTCGCCAACCTCGTCGAGGCCCGAGGCAACCTCGTGGGTGCCCTGGTGACCGACTCCGGGGACGAGGTCCTGTGCATCATGGCCTCGGGCAAGGTGGTCCGCTCCGCCGTCGTCGAGGTCTCGCGCACCGGCCGGACCACGCAGGGCGTGACTTTCGCCAAGCCCGACGCCGGAGACCGCATCATCGCGGTGGCCCGCAGCACCGAACGGGACATGGAGGAAGCGGTCGATGCCGCCGATGGCGCCGATAGCGCCCCGAGTGCCGACTCGGCTGACTCCACCGACCGGGCTGAGGCTCACCAGGCCCCGGAAGGTGACACTGGCGACTCTCCTGCGGACTCAGCGGCTGACACGGTAGCGTTGGAAGACAACGAGGTGAGGTCGAAGCATGAGCCAGCCGGTTTCCATGTCCCCTGACGGTGGGCAGTCCGCAGGCGCCGCATCCATTGTGGGTGGCGCGGATGCCTCCGGCAGCGCGTCGGGCGGCAAGAGCAAGAAGAGCAAGAAGACCATCGCCGGGCCGCGCCGCGTGCGTCTGGCCCTGACCAGGGTCGACCCTGGTCAGTGATGAAGGCGAGCTTCCTGCTCAGCTTCGCCGCGGGCATCATGCTCATCGTCGCCACGGCGGTCGTGTGGTTCATGCTCGACGCCATGCACGTCTTCTCCACCATCGAGGAGCTCGTCAAGACGGTGGCCGGTGAGCGCTCCAACACCTTCTCCGCGATCGTGGCCTACCTCGAGCTGCCGCGCGCCCTGGCCGTCTCCACGATTGTCGCCGTGGTGGATATCGTGCTGGTGACCGCTCTGACCACGCTGGGCGCCTTTCTCTACAACATCACCGCCACCCTCGTCGGTGGGATCCATCTCACGCTTGCGGACGAGTGATCGGATTTGGTCTGCGATAGCCGGACAGGTTAATCTTCTCCGGTCGCAAGGGCCTATAGCTCAGTTGGTTAGAGCGCATCCCTGATAAGGATGAGGTCGCTGGTTCGAGTCCAGCTAGGCCCACCGTCCGCGGTGAGACGATGAGGAGGTTTCATGAGGAACCGTGCAGTCGTATCAGCCGCGGTCTTTTCGTTCCTGGCCGCTGCGGGTTATGCCGCGTGGCTCAGGTTCGAGGCGGCCCGTATGGAGCGGGCCGCGTGGGCCGAGGTCACCGACCCCGTTGACTAACAGCTGACGGATCTGGTGATCACTCCCCGAGGGGCCATGGCGCAATTGGTAGCGCACCTGCTTTGCAAGCAGGGGGTTACGGGTTCGAGTCCCGTTGGCTCCACCATTGGTTTCTTATACTCCTTGATCCCTGAGATGGGCCGTGATGGTGGTCCGCCTCGGGGATTCTCTCGTCGGTACAATGTGTGCCGGAGGTGACCGTGATGGATCCGGTGTCACTGGCGACCGGAGGGCTGTTCTTCTCATGGCTGGCGCATGACCTCGAGGAGCTGGCCACGATGCCCGGCTGGACGCACCCGCTTTTCGACAAGGTTCCCTTCCTGCCCGAGGACATCCGACGTCACGGCTGCTCGCGTGAGCACGTCTACCTGGGGATCGGTCTCATGGGTGTCGTCATGGCTGTTGCCTCCATTGACGGCTACCGCACCCGCGGACGCTCCCCCGTCTACCAGGCCGCGCTCTACGGCTACGGCATGCACACCTTCAGCCACCTGGGCTCAGCGGTCTTGGCCCGGCGCTACACCCCGGGAGTGGTGACGGCGCTGCCGGTCGTCCTGCCCTTCTGGATTCTGGCGAAGCGGACGCTGCGAGCTCATGGGGTCGAGGTGCGCCCCCACCGGTGGGTGATCCCCGCCTTCCCATTCATCGCCGGCACGGCCCTGGGTAGTGCGTACCTGATGACGACGGGGCGGTCGGGAGGACGTCGTCGGGAAGTCAAGCGACCTTGACTTGATGACAGGGTGGCTTTATCATGCGTGTTGTGGTCAGGATTGATCGGCAGATCACCGGCAACCGATCCGCTTCATTGTTTCCATGGACGGAAGGCAGCCATGACTATCGAGCGTAAGGTAGGTACTGCCTACTCCATCCGATTCACTGTCGGCGCCGTTCTTTACTCCGTCGGAGTTCTGGTCGGCCTGAGATGGGCGCGATCCATGGAGGGTGACCCATGGCGATTCGCTCTCGCACTGCTTCCCATGGTTGGTGTCCTCGTCTGTGCGTGGGCGATGATGCGATTGGCCCGCGAAGCGGATGAGATGCAGGCGCGCAAGGTGATGGAAGCGCTTGTTGTTTCCGCAGCGGGGACAGTCATCACGTCGATCGGCTACAGCTTATTGGAGGAGGTGGGGGCTCCTCGAGTCGGCCTCATCTGGGTTGGCGGTGCGTGGGCTCTGTTCTTCGGTGTCGGGATGCTGTGGTCCTCCTGGCGGTACCGGTGAGGAACGATCTCAAGGTGCTGCGCGCCCAGCGCAGCTGGACTCAGGCTCGGCTCGCCGAGGAGCTGGGGGTCTCCCGCCAGACGGTCAATGCTTTGGAAGCCGGGCGCTATGACCCCTCCCTGCCCCTGGCCTTCACCATTGCTCGCGTCTTCGGCCTGACCATCGAGGAGATCTTCTTCCCCGATGACGAGGCTTCCTAGGATGAACGCCGTGAGCCGCTCCGTTGACATTCCGCCCCCGAGGCGAGGACGTCGCGAGCTCGTCGAGGACACCGGGGTGCGGCTCGGCCTGCACATCAAGTCGGCCGAGCAGGCCATGATGGCCGCTAAGACCGAGGCCCTCAGAGGCTTTGGCCTCACCGTGGCTCAGTACGCGGCCATGCTCTCCCTGTACTACGTGCCCGAGCAGTCCTCGGCCCAGCTGGCCAGGGCCGCCGCGGTCACTCCGCAGACGATGGCCACCGTCATCGCCAAGCTGGAGCAGAAACGACTCGTCACCCGTCACCCCTCCTCCGACCACGCCAAGGTCCTCATCGCCTCGCTCACGACCGAGGGTGAGGCCCTGCTACTGCGCGCCGACAAGGTCGCACGCCGCATTGAGCAGCGTATGGCCGAGGCCTTCTCCGCCAAGGAGCGTCAGCAGCTCACCGAGATGCTCGGGCGCGTCACCTCCCTCCTGCGCGACGACCTCATTGCCGAGTAGCGGCCGAGACATCGACGATCACTGCTGTCTCGGGGCCACGATGACCACTGGCTCAGCGAATCGCAACGGGGCTGCCTCTTGTCCAGTATCAGGCATCTGATACTGTGTTGGTGACTGATACAGGAAGGTGTTGCTCATGAAGGCCATGCAGATCGTCAGCTTCGATGGTCCGGCGTCCGGGTTGCGCTACCAGGAGGCTCCGACCCCTGAGCCCGGACCGGGGCAGATCGCCGTGGATGTGGACCATGCCGGCGTCGGCTACGTCGAGGCGCTCTTCACCGAGGGCCTCGTGCCCATCGACCTGCCCTGGACTCCCGGGCTGGAGGTGAGCGGCCGCGTCCGCGCCCTCGGCGACGGGGTGGATGGCTACCGGGTCGGGGACGCCGTCGTCGCCCTGACCATCACCGGAGGTGGCGGCTACGGGCAGGTCGCCGTGGCCCCCGCGGAGCTGGTCGTACCGCTCCCCGCGGGACTCGATCCGGTCGTGGCCGCGGCGGTTCCGGCGAATTCGACGACGGCGCTCGTCGTCCTGGAGGAGATCGCCCACCTGCGCCGTGGCGAGAGCGTGCTGGTCCATGCCGCCGCCGGCGGCCTCGGATCGCAGATGGGGCAGGTGGCCCGGCTGCTCGGGGCGGGCCGCGTCGTCGGCGTCACTCGCAGCGAGGCCAAGCGCCAGGAGATCCTGGACCTGGGCTATGACGAGGCCTGGCTGACCGAGGACCTCGCGGAGGCCGAACCCGCCCAGTTCGACGTCGTCGCCGACCCGGTGGCCGGCCCGGCCAGGCTGCGCAGCCTCGACCTTCTGCGTACGGGCGGACACCTCCTCGCGCTGGGGGACGCTTCCCAGGCGGAGGACCAGCAGGTGAGTACCACGTCGCTGTGGCTGCGGGGCATTGGCGTCATCGGCTTCAACCTCGGGGCCTTCAGCCGGGCGAACCCGGCGCTCGTCGGAGGCCACCTGAGGCGCGCAGTGGAGCTCGTGGCCTCCGGAGAGCTCCAGGTCCACGTCACCGACCGCCTCCCGATCCAGGAGGCCGCTCAGGCCGTCGCCGCGGTGCGCGCGGGAACCACCACCGGCAAGATCGTCCTGACCCACTCGCAGGACTGACGACCCGCCCAGGTCCGCAAGAATCGTCAGTGAGCTCTGGGCGCCATATGGGCATCATGGAGCGCATGAGAGAAACGATCGGCTCCTTCGACGTCGTTGGCCTGCCTCTTCGGACATCGAACCGAGAGGCGGCCCGCACCATCCCTCCTCACTGGCAGGCCGCTGCCGACGCCGGGCTCCTCGCACCCGAGAAGCCCGGCGTCGGTCCCGGTATCTATGCGGTCTACACCGACTATGAGACTCCCGGCGACGATGTCGACGGCGCCTACACCCTCGTCATCGGTAGACGCATCGAGGCCGGAGGTCCGGTTCCCCCTGGCCAGGTGACTGTGACGATCCCGAACTCCACTCGCGACATCGTCACGCTGGCCGATGCTCGGCCGGAGAATGTCTATGACGCGTGGGTGGATGTCTGGGCCCGCGAGGACCTGACCCGTGACTATCGGGCCGACTACGAGTACTACGCTCCGGATGGCTCGATTCATCTGTCCATCGGGGTCCTTTCGGACACATGAGGGCTGAGCAGTACCAACGCCAGCTCGACACTGTCACCGACTACATCTATGCGCATCTTGATGAGGACCTCAGCCTGGAGACTCTCGCTCACGTCTCCGGGTTCTCCCGCTATCACTGGCACCGCATCTACCGGGCGGTGCGCGGGGAGACGGCCGCTCAGACCGTACGTCGTCTCCGCCTGGAGCGAGCGGCCGCCATGCTCACTGGGACCTCGTGGCCGGTGGAACGGATCGCCTGGAAAGCCGGGTTCACCGGCACCGAGGTGTTCAGTCGGGCCTTTCTCCGCTCCTATGGGACGACTCCCAGCCGATTCCGCATCGATGGACGCCCGGCATCGATCGACTCACCGGTGACGAGTTGTGGTTCAGGATCGACGTCGTCGGTGAGTCGGGACCCGGGGTGGGCGGTGCGCGTGGAGACTCGCCGCGGCTATCGACTTGCCGTATCCGAGCACCGTGGTTCCTATATGGATATTGGACGGGCGTTCAGCCGAGTCAGAGACCGTGTGGGCTCCGGGAATCTGATGGTCGCCATCTATGAGGACGATCCCGACGCCGTTCCCGCAGCTGATCTGCGCTCGGCGGCTGGAACCATCGTCGACCCCGGTATGAAGATCCCCCACGACCTTGCTGAGAGGATGGTGCCGGCCGGCCGGTACGCGATCATGCGTTACATCGGCCCGTACTCGTCGATGCATGCCGCCTACCTGTGGCTCTACGGTCAGTGGCTGCCGAGCTCGGGCCAGGAGCCGCGAGACCATCCGATCATCGAGGAGTACCTCACCGACCTGGCGACCACCCCGCCTGTCGATGCCGTCACCGACATCCTCCTGCCGCTCCTGTGAGGCATCCGGCCTGATGCGGTTGACGCCGATGGGCCGCAGACACCAAGGTGTCTGCGGCCCATCAAGGTTTTCCTGACCACTCACTCAGGTCGTGAGTTGGGTCAGGATTCCAGGGCCCGCCGGCGTCGGTAGGCCTGGATCATCATGACCGGGGCCGTGATCCCCAGCACCGCCCCACCGGCGATGAGGAAGGTGTCGGCCGCGCTCCCTCCGGTGAAGGGGATGGCGGGCACCGCCGACTTGCGGTTGGAGATCTTGCCCAGCGCCACGACCTGCCCCTGGGAGGAGATGGTGATGGTGCGGGGGGTGGCGTCCAGGATGTAGCCGGTCGGTGGCTTGGTCTCAATGAGCCCGTAGGAGCCGTAGCCCAGCTCCGCCAGCTTGAAGGCGCCGGGGTTCCCATCGGTGTCCAGGCTGCCCTGGGCGCAGGTGCCCACGCAGTCGGTGATGGTGCGGGCCTGGTCCGGCTGGGGCCGACCGTTGGAGTCGAGGGGAACCAGCGACCACTGGGAACCCTTGATGGGGTTGCCCCGCTCATCGGTCTTGGTCCAGGTGGCCGACCCCTTGATCCGGGTGTTGGTGACCTGACCCAGGTCGAGGGTGGGGGTGTCGTCGTCGGTGCCGGCGGCCGGCGCCGATCCGTCCAGGGTCTTGGTCAGGGTGGTGGAGGACAGGTGGTAGCCGGTCGGCGCCTGGGTCTCGGTGATGGAGTACTCGCCCCAGGTGAGCCCGGAGACCTTGAAGAACCCGGCACGAGGGTCCTGGTCCACCGAGCCGTTGGGGCACGTGGCCTTCCCGCCGGTGACGACGCAATCGGTCACTTCCTTCTGACCGCCGTTGAGCGCCGGGGAGGCCAGCGTGAACACTGTCCCCGCCAGCGGGTTGCCGGCGTCGTCGACCTTGCTCCAGACGACCTGACCGGGCTGAGCCGTGTTGACCATCGTGCACTGCATCCACTCACCGGTGGCCAGTTCCAGGGTCTTGGAGGCGGAGTTGACCGTCGACGACGGAGTCCTGATATCCGAGTTCGGGTGCGGCACGCAGGAGACGGTGGCCTTGTACCCGGCGGCCTTGGGCGACGACGAGGACTCCGACAGCACCGTCTGGCCCTGGGGCAGGTAAGCGGAGTCGAAGCCGCCGGCGCCTGAGGCGGTCTTACCGCGCTTGGGGGTTGCCGTGAGCGTCCAGTCCTTGGCGGACAGGCCCAGGGAGCCGGCCGCGGTGTTGTCCACCTGCTTGGCCAGGGACAGGTTGGGCAGCTGGACCTGCACCTGGTGGTCCTCGACCTCACCGTTGACCGCGATGCCAGTGGGCTGAGGGTCCTCGGCTGCCCGTCCGTTGGGCGGGGCGCCGGTGATGCGCAGACGCATGAAGGTGGCTGCGCCGTTGCCATTGATGGTGCTCCGCTTGGCGTCCTGGGGGACGGTCCAAGTCACAGTGGCCTTACCGGCGCTGGAGCAGGAGGTCACCGCGGAGCGCTCACCGGCGGAGAACACGCCGTCCCGGTTCCAGTCCACCCAGCCGGCAATCTTGGTGTTGCTGCCCGAGCAGGTGATCTCCTGGCTCCACTTCTGGCCGATATCGGTCCAGATGACGCGGTCCCAGCCGGCGGGCAGGGCGTCCTCGTCATCAATATCCGTGATGTTGTCCCTCGAGGCGTCAGCGCTGTGAGCGATGTTGTCATCATGGTCCGTCAGGGCACCCAGACGCACGACGGCGGAGTTCGTGGTGGCCACGTTCCCCTGGTCCGTTGCCGCACTCAGGTTGTACCAGTCTCCGGCGTCGCCCTCATACGGTGCCTTGCCGCGGGCGATGTTGCGCTGTCCGCTGTCGGACAGCTCCCCGCCGCTCCAGGCCGGCTGGAACGCGCTGCCGGCGACACCGTAGCTCTCAGGCGCGTCGCCGTAGTCCATGTAGAGACGACACCGAAGGCGACGGCGCCTCGACCGCCTCCGTGGATCTCGACGTAGCCGGTGCGCATGTTGCTCAGCAGCATGACTGAGGAGGGGCCGTAGCCGTTGCGAACCTTGGCGCTGCACTCGGCGTCGTCCGGGCGCATCTTGACGCCGGGCCGGTTACCAACAGGGGTGGAGACGGAGACCTTGCCGATGACGGAGTTCGTGATGCATCCCGGTGTCCGGGCGCTCTCCAACAGGCGGTAGGTGACGTCTTGGGAGGCGACGTACGGGATCGGGGAAACGGAGATGTACTCCTTCTGGCCGTTCGGGATGTGCCAGCTCGAGGCCTCAGCATCGGCGAAGACGATACCCTCCATCGGAACCTCCACCTTGTTGGGGAAGTGCTCCAGCTGGCTCTTCGCGGGCTGGGAGGCGGAGGTCACCAGGTAGGCGCTGCACTCGATCTGGAACTGCTGTGTGGAGGAGTCCCTCAGGTTGGCAATGCCCAGAGGCAGGTTCGATGAGGTCGCATTGGGCTTCTTGGCGACCCCGGCGGTGTAGTTGGTGCCGTCGTTGTACAGGTGAGACAGGCCGTCGCCCATCCAGTTACCCGGATAGTATCCGACACTTAAGCCCCGGTCCGTAGGTAGCCCCGTCTCGTTCTTTCCCACGGCAGTGGTGCGTACATTGGACAGGGTGCATCGACTGGTGCGCCACATATCGCCGGAGATCCGTGAGGGAGTCGACCAGACCACGCCGGTGCTTCCATCGGGAAGGATCCTCGTGCCTTTCCCGGGCAAGGTATTGGTCATCTCGGTCCAGTCGATCCAGTCGATCACCTGGGTGTATTTTCCCGATCCTCCGGCAGGATTACCATAAATGGCCTCAGCCGGGGGAGCCGGGAGCGTCGCTGTGCCCAGTGCGGCGGCAATCAGGGCAAACGTCGAGATGGCGGCGCCGCTCCTCAGCCTCTGACGAGACTGGCGTGAGGGCTGACGTGACGACGTCAGTTCCCGCCGGTGTGAGCGGACAAAGAATCGGCGAAGCATGAAGCGCTACCTCAGTTTTAGGGTCATGGGCCTTGACACGGTAGCATTAAGGAATTCCACAGAGAATCACGGTGAGATTCCTGCAACTCAACAGCAATCAATATCACGGTTGAGTGTCGGAAATGAATTGGGTCATCGGTCGGAAAGTGACGCATTAGTATTCTTCCGGTGCACTCATTGTACGTGCGCTCATTGTGCGGGAAGCGGTTCTCGGGCAGCGGCGCCCGGTTCTGTCTGCGCTGAGGCGATGCCGCGAGGAGTCGCTGAGGCACTGGGGTGAAGGGGTGCGCCGTCGGACGGGACTGCTTAGGATAGGTAAGGCTCAGTCACCGCCCGGTTGCAGAAGGATGAGGTCATGTCACAACCCTGGGAGATCTACGACGCGCTTCTTGACGGACTGCCCGACGACGTCGTCGTGCGCACAGCGGGACAGGGGCCACGCTGGAGCCGCGTCCTCAACTCCGCCGGCGGCGTCGGCACGGCCTGGACCATGGATGTGCGCAGCCGCCCGGCCCTCAGCGGGGGACGGGCCGCTCGACGGACGGCCGCTGCGCGACGTCGGCGCCCTGGCCAAGTCTTGGAACCTCGCTGAGGCCAGTATCGGCCAGGCCGCCATCAACTCCTGGTACTCGCGGGAGGAGACGGCTGCGGCCAACGGATTCGAGCCCACCGGGGAGGGGCTGACCTGGCGCCAGGTCTTCGACCCCTACCGGGAGATGATCGTCGGCAAGAGGGTCGCGGTCATCGGGCACTTCCCCTTCGCCGAGGCCGCCCTGGCCGGTGCCGGCGAGTACATCTGCCTCGAGCGCAACCTTCAGCCCGGCGACTGGCCGGACAGTGCCTGCGAGTACGTTCTGCCCGAGTGCGACCTCGTCTTCATCTCCTCATCGAGCTTCGTCAACAAGACCGCGCCGCGCCTCATCGAGCTCTCCCGCGATGCACACACCGTCCTGGTGGGGCCATCGACGCCGCTCAACCCGGTGCTCCTCGACTACGGCGTGGACACCATCACCGGTTACGTCGCGGCGAGGTCACTGAGCGACCCCGCCACCCTGGCTGAGATGGTCCCAGCCGGCGACATCGGCCCTGGATTCCGCGTCCACCGTCATCGGGCCTGAATCGGCAGTCCCTGCCACTGGGGCCTGCCGATTCAGGCCGGTTGCGCCCCAGTGGCAGGCAATGACGACTGGAACAACGATGGCGCCGCGCTGGGTCATGGCCAGCGCGGCGCCATCGTGAACGAAGAGGAGGCGGTCAGGCCTGAGCGTCCTCGGGGCTGATGCCGTAGCCGGCCTCATCCTCGGTGGAGTCGGCCCAGTACTCCTCGGCCCACGGGTCCTCAACGGGCTGGCTACGACGCCACACGACGTAGGCGCCGGCAGCGGCCGCGCCGGCGACGGCGAGCCAACCCAGGGTCTTGAGCACGCGGTGCTTCTTCTGCTTCTTCACGGGAACCTCCAATGCGGCGGACTTTGCGGCAACAGCCACGCGCTGGGCGCGCTCTGTCAGGGTACCGTCCGTACCCGCGGCAGCCTGGGCAGCCACGGCGGCGCGCTGCGCACGCGGGATGTAGTCCTCGACAACCCGGTAGCGGGCCTCGTGGACCACCGGCTCGAGACGCTCCTGTGCGTCCTTGGCGGCGCGGGCCACGCCCCCGGCGGCCTTGCTGACGTGCGGAGCAGCCCACAGGGCGGCCTTCTCAGCCTGGCCGACGACGGATCCGGCAAGGGATGCTGCCTCCTTGCGCAGATGAGTGGTGTCGAGCTTCTTGTCGCAGCATGTCTTCGTCAGGCAGGACATGGTTGCCTCCCAGGTTGGAAACGGATACAGACGGTCGTTATGCAACGTGCACCAATGGTTGCACCCTCGGGCGGCCTGGCCCACACGATGTCCAGGCGTTTTGCCTGGGGTGAACAGCACCGCACGCCACTTGGGGGTTCATGCCGATGGGCGCGGGACCGTGCCACTATGGCACTCATGGAAGCGACTCTTCACACCAACCTCGGTGATATCCGCCTGGAGCTCTACCCCGAGCAGGCTCCTGAGACCGTCTCCAACTTCGTGGGGCTGGCCACCGGCCAGAAGGCGTGGACGGATCCACGCACCGGCGCGGAGTCCCACGCCCCGCTGTACGACAATGTCATCTTCCACCGCGTCATCCCCGGCTTCATGATCCAGGGCGGTGACCCGCTGGGTGACGGCACCGGAGGACCCGGTTACGTCTTCGACGACGAGATCGACGCCTCCCTGACCTTCGCGGCCCCCTACGTCCTGGCCATGGCCAACGCCGGCCGCCGCCTGGGCAAGGGCACCAACGGCTCGCAGTTCTTCATCACCACCGCCCCCACCGAGTGGCTCCAGGGCAAGCACACGATCTTCGGCGCCGTCACCGACGAGGCCTCCCGGGCCGTCGTCGACGCGATCTCCGCCGTGGAGACCGACCCGCGCGACCGCCCGGTGCAGGACGTCATCATCACCTCGGTGGACATCACCGAGTAGTTCCCAGGAGGGGGATGGGGAGGCCGCTTGGCAACGAGGGGCCTACCGCCGCACTGCTACCGAACCACCGGAAACGGGTGTGATTCGCCTCTGTGACGCCGCCGGGACCCGCGTCCCGGCGGCGTCGTCGTATCCGGTTCACCCGTCCCAACCCGCTCAGAGCCCGACCATCCGCACAGGAGTATCCGATGACCTCGATGAACTCGTCCGCGCAGCAGGCGCCTCCGGTGTGCCCGCGACACCCGGACACGGTGGCCTACGTGCGCTGCCAGCGCTGCGACCGACCCACCTGTCCCGCCTGCCAGGTGCCCAGCTCCGTGGGGGTGCACTGTGTGGACTGTGCTCGTCAGTCTCAGGCCGGCCGACGTCAGGCGCGCACGCTCCTGGGTGGCAATGTCACCTCCGGTGCCCTGGTCACCAAGATCCTCATTGGCCTGTGCATCGTCTTCTACGCGCTTCAGGTCGTCATCCCCGCTCTGGACTCCTGGCTGGCCTTCGTACCGGCACTGGCCGCCTCCGAGCCCTGGCGGTTCCTGACCACCGCCTTCCTCCATGCGAACTACATGCACCCTCGGCTTCAACATGTGGGCTCTGTGGGTGCTGGGCAGTGCTCTTGAGCCGGTGCTCGGGCGGTGGCGCTTCACCTGCGTCTACCTGCTCAGCGCCCTGGGCGGCTCGACGATGATCTACTGGCTCTCCTGGCCGGACGCGGAGTCCTGGCTCACGCTGACGGTGGGTGCCTCGGGAGCGGTCTTCGGCCTGTTCTCGGCCATGTTCATCGTGCAGCGGCGCTTTGGGCGAGACACCTCAGGGATCGTGGCGCTGGTGGCGATCAACGCCGTCATCTCCTTCCTGGGGGCCAACATCTCCTGGCAGGGGCACCTCGGCGGGCTTGTCGTCGGAGGGATCGTCTCAGCGATCTACGCCTGGGCACCACGGGGGAAGCGACAGGTCGTGGGGATCGCCGGAACCGTCGCGGTCGCGGTGGCCCTGGTGGGGCTCGATCTGCTTCGGGCCCTTCTCACCTGAGACGCCACTGCCTCTGTGTTGTCTCATGACTTCTGAGAGTTTCGGGCGTCATGACATCTTTCAGGACACCGGTGGGGTGGGTCTGTCAGGTGGGGGAGCTGCTGCTTCGGCCTGTCGAAGGGGCTGGCCCGGTCACTGTGGTGGCTTCCGGCGTCGGCTGGGTGCACTGCACGAGGAGTGGGTGTTACTGGTCGAGGGTCGGGGGTACTGAGGGTAGGTGGGGCCTTCGTGCAGTAGGCACAACCCTTGGTCAGTGGATCCCGACCCTCGTGGAGCAGGCCGACTCGGGCCCACTCGGGGCGGGGCCAAAGTCGAGTCATAGCTTCCGTACCCCAGCTCAGACGACGGTCAGGGAGTCGGTGGGGCGGACCTGTGACGGAGGCGCCGGGCTGTGCCGCAAGAACCCCGGACTCACTCCTGCGCGGCCCGGTGTCCACAGCGCTGACATCAACGAGCCCGGCGCCAGTGCGCCCAGCGGGGATCGTTGAAATCCTGCGGTTCTTCCTTGGCGTGTAGTCCCAATTCGGGGTTAATGTCAGCGCTGTGGACACCGACGTCCCACCAGACCCCTTCCCTTCGTCCCGCCCTCGCCTCCAAGACCACCAGCCTGCCCCGGGCCCCCTCCCAGCGAGTGTCTCAGAAGTCATGACACCTACATGTCTCAGAAGTGACGAGACAGCACATGAGACGCACCGCCCCTGAGACGCACCGAGCAGCCCGTGCGGCCATGAATGACAAGGCTGAAAGAACACCCCTGTGGTTCATCCACATCTGTGGACACAGGTGTGGAAACACAAGCGTGTAGTTATCCACAGGTGTGTCCACACATGGGGAAAGTCGGCGTGGGTTGTGGGGAGTCGGTTGTCCACGGATCCACAGGAGACCTGGGGAGGAAGGAGGAGTGAGCCGAGCCCATGCCCACAAGGCCGTGGGGACACTCAGTGGCTCCAGCCCGGCTCCCCTCCTCGGTACGGGCCCCTCGACGATGCGATCAAGCACACCCCTGCCCACCGGCTCAACCCGCCTCGTCAGTACCTCGCACGTCTGGGCGCCGGGGCCCGGAGATCCCCAGGGGCGAGACGACACGACAAGGCCCCCGAGCCGGTGCTCGGGGGCCTGACGCGGATGCCTGATCGCGGGAGTGTCTGAAACCTGTCACTTCCAGCGCAGTAGACCGAGGAAACCCGACATCATGATGAGGAAGCCAATGTAGAGGTTGCCGTTGAACAGCCAGTCGCCGACATGGTGCTCGACGAAGTAGGGCAGCGGGTACTTGCCCTGGAAGAGGTAGGTGGTGACAACCCACAGCAGCCCGATGACCAGGAGCGTCACCATGGTGGGGGCGTACCAGCGCGGTGAGGCGGTGTCCTTGATCTTCTTGGGGGTGCGTGAGACCCGGTTCGCCGCGGCGCGCGACTCCTCCTCGAGGGCCTTGGCGGCCTTGGCCGGGTTGCCGGAGCGCTCAGGGTGCTTCTTCTTCGACGACGAACTCTTCTTCGAACCCTTGTCCGCCTTGCTCTTCTTCTCTGTCTTCTCAGAGGCGGCAGAGTCCTTCGTCGAGCCCTTGTCCTTCTCAGCGCTCTTCGCGCTGTTCTTCTCAGAGCTCTTCTTCGAGACCTTCTCCGAGCTCTTGTCGGCGTCGTCCGCTGTGGACTTCTTCTCCAAGGCCACCCTGGGTCTCCTCACTGGTTGGGGATGGTGGCATGAGACCACCGCAAATACATCCGGGCCTAGCCTAGGACATGCTGTGAAGCTTCCTCGCGGTGCACCCTGTGATGAGTCCACCACTCCTGGCTGGTCATGTGGGGGGTGTACCCCCTTAGACTGGCCGCTAGCCTGATGATGTCCCAATTCTGAGGAGGGGCGATGACTAGAGGAGGTCTTGTGCGACACCGAGCACCCGGCCAGAGTCGTGCTGTCCGAATCTTCAACGGCACCTTGACCGGAATCGGTGAGTTGCTGATCACCGCCGGCCTCGTCGTCGCCCTCTTCCTGTGCTGGCAGCTGTGGTGGACCGGCATTGACGCCAACGCCAGCGCGCAGGCGGTGGCCACGCAGTTCCACGAGAAGCAGGTCCAGTCCCCCAAGCGGGCAGGGGAGAAGCACTACGATGCTCCGCCCGTCATGGAGCAGGTCGGCTACGGTGAGACCATCGGGATGCTCGTCGTCCCCAAGTGGTACGGCGTCACCAACAACAACATGCCCATCATGGAGGGCACCGGATCCGACGTCCTGGACCAGGCCGCAGCGGGCCACTACACCAACACCCAGCAGCTCGGTGAGGTCGGTAACTTCGCGATCGCCGGGCACCGGCGCACCTACGGCAACTCCTTCCGCCGCATTGACCTGCTCCAGGAGGGCGACGAGATCATCGTCTCCACCGCCAAGACCTGGTACGTGTTCAAGGTGACCGGTCACGAGCTCGTCAAGCCCGAGCAGGTCGAGGTCATCGCCCCGGTCCCCAACCAGCCGGACGCCCAGCCCACGGACCGGTACATCACGCTGACCACCTGCCACGGATCGACCGCCGGTGAGTTCGGTAATGACCTGCGCTGGATCGTCCACGCGAAGTTCGCCTACTGGATGGATCGCTCCGAGGGTCGTCCGGAGTCCGTGCTCAACGACCCGGGGGTCAACTGATGTACGGCTTCATCTGGCGGCACCTGCCAGGTCCCGCGTGGCTCAAGGCCATTGAGTCGCTCATCCTCATCGCCGGAGTCGTCTACGTGCTCATGCAGTACGTCTTCCCCTGGGCCAACGCCACCTGGCACCTGTCCGGCAACGCCGACGTCGGCTGACCGGCGGCCCGCCAGGCCTCTCCCCACACGCGCTCCGTCGTCATTGGTGACAGGGCGGGTGTGCGGCCGGGCCCGCGGGAAGTCGGTGCGGGCCCGGCGCGACGTCGCTCAGGTCAGTGAGGGCTGGAGGCCGAGCGTGCCCACGAGGTGCTCGCGGTAGGCCGGAGAGCTGACCTTGTCCAGCCAGGCGCGGGCCTCGGCCAAACGCCCCTCGATGTTGAGACGCTCGACGACCTCCTCGTTGTTCTCCGCGGTGAAGAAGCGGGTGAGGTCCTCAATGGCCTGCTGGGCTTGACGGGTGTCGCGGGCGACCTTGGCGTCCAGGCGCTCCGCGTACCACGACGAGCTCAGGATGTTCTCCCGCTCGAACAGGGCGCGGAACTCCGGGCTCGTCAGGTCCCAGCCCTCGCGGGAGGTGCCGTCGATCATGATCTCCAGCAGGGCCCGCAGTGGCGGCACGGCCCACTCGATGGAGCCGTCGGCCCGGTAGTGCTCGGCCACCACCTTGTGCGTGGTGACGATGATGTCCACCGAGTCGGCGAAGACCGCCTCATTCTGCAGCTCGGGACGCAGCATCTCCTCGGTGAAGACGACGTCGGGGTGCAGGAAGATCCGGCCGAAGAAGGTCGAGGCGAAGGCCTGGTTCATGCGGTAGCCCAGGCGCGAGGCCTGGACGGTGCGGCCCTCGTACTCGAAGTCCTCGATGCGCTCGAGGTAGCCGCCCTCGACGAGGCGGTGGGCGTCGCGCTCCTCAGCGCTCATACGCGAGAAGATCTCCGGGATGAGCAGCGAGATGTCGTGGGCCACCTGCACCTTCGGGCCGATGTAGCCGGCCGAGGACAGCCAGCCGTCGTAGCCGCTGAGGGCGTAGGACAGCAGGGCCGCGTTGAGGTCGTAGATGGCCGGCAGCGCATTGAACGGGGCCTTGGTGAGCGCTCCCTCACTACCGGCGCCCGTCGTCGAGGGGGACTTGCCGGTCATGGAGGAGATGAACTCCATGAACAGCTCGGGCAGCTCCATGTAGTGCAGCGGGTTGTAGGCGCACAGCGGCGGAACCCCGTCCTCGGGCGGGTTGTTGCGGCGCCCAGCGGCGACGACGTCGACGCTGTGGCGCAGCGCCTCGTCCAGGGGAAGATCCCGGAAGAGGTGGTTGGTCAGGTCCGCCAGCGCCACATCCTTCGGGTTGGCGATGTCGGGACGCACCTGGAGGTAGCGGGGGTTCTTGGTGGGGGCCCCGTTGACCAGGCGCGGATCGGCCGTGGAGACCCAGTAGGTCTGCTCGGCGGGGTCCTCGGCCTCGGGCAGGGCGGCGGCGCGGGCCACCAGGTCCTGCATGGGCTGGGTGAAGCGGGACAGACCGGGGGCGTCGGCGGCCATCGCCCGGGCGTCGGCGGGCGTCAGCGGCTGGAAGTTGGAGATGAACAGGTCCGCCTGCGGATCGGACATGTCCGACTCGGTCTGCTTGTCATAGCCGCGCACGATCGCGTCGTCGGGCCGCTGGAAGAGCAGGGACTCGCAGTTGGTGACGAACTTGCGCGACAGCTGCGAGTCCGGGGTGGAGACCAGGCCACCGGGGGCCACGATCGAGGCGGTGATGTCATCCTCGGTCTGGACCTTGGCCGCAGGCGAGAAGTCCGGGCGCAGAGACAGCAGGCGCCAGGCGCCGTCGTCCTCGAAGCCCACGCGCAGCATGTTGACCTTGATGACCTCACCGTCCAGGCGCAGGGAGTTGCCCTTGCGCCCGTTGATGATGCCCACGGAGAAGTGGCTGCGCCAGTCCTGGCCCCAGCTGGGCTGGTAGAAGCGCTTGACGGTGAAGACGAGCTCCTTGATGTGGGCCGGGATCGACTCCAGGAAGGCGTTGTACTCCTCGGTGTACATCGACGACGGCGTCAGCAGCTTGATGACGCTTCCCCAGCGAGCGGCGCTCGGAGAGGATCGAGCGGTGGTTGTCGCTCTTGTTGGCCGGGTCCACGAAGCGGTCGGCGTAGTTGCCGTCCAGGATCGCCTGGACGGCGTCGAAGTCCTCGTCGACGTCGCCGACGTAGGCCTCACCGAAGACGAAGGCGTCCAGGAGGGACTTGGAGATCTCCGACTTGCCGCCGCCGGAGACGGTGGCCGGCTTGTGGGCCTGCGTGGACCAGGGGGCGGTGCCCACCAGGTGCCACTGGGTGGCGTCGCCCTCGCGGTGCTTGGCGTGGACCCGGTAGCCGTTGGGGGCCACGTAGGTGTTGCCCACCAGCAGCGGGATCGAGGCCTCCTGGCCGTCGGGGCCGGTCCAGGTGATCGTCTGGCTGCGCATCGAGTAGTGGGCGCCGGCGGGCACCAGCACCACGGTCGGGTCGGCCACGACGACGGCGGATCCGTCCTCGCGCGCCTCGAAGCGGCCGGGGTTGCGCTCGATGACGTGCTCGAGGGTCAGGCCCTCGGGGGTGTGGATGTCGGTGTACTCCTGGCCCAGGTTGTAGCGCGGGTAGGCGACGGCGCCGCCGGCGTGCTCCTCCTCCACGCAGCCGAAGAGGTTGGCCGAGTACCCGATCTGGGTCTTGACCTCCTTCTTGCAGTAGCCGAAGTAGTTGTCCGCGATGACGGTGACGATGACGCCGCGCTCGTCGCGAGCCACGCACTTGAAGGCCTTGCCGCCGTTGTAGAGCTCGGTCTCGTCCTTTCCAGCACTGGCCGTCGCGGCGCTGACGCTCGGTGGCCTCCTCCCAGGAGGGCAGGCCCAGCTCCTTCTTGGTCAGGGTGGTCAGGTGGGGGGCGAGGATGACGCAGCCGGTGTGGCCGGTCCAGGACTCCGGGGCCAGGGAGGAGTCGTTCTCCGGCAGGTAGGGGTCGCCGCCGTTGCCGAAGATGCCCTCGACGAAGTCCAGGTTGGAGACCAGGCCGCCGGGGGCGATGAAACGGATCTCCATGGAGCGCTCGGCGGAGAAGCCGGGGACCTCGGGCACGACGACGGGGCGCAGCAGCAGGGACACGAAGCAGCGGGCCGGGTCCTCCTGGCGGGAGGCCCACGGCAGGGTCAGCAGGTCCTCGGGGGCCTCGACGGCGTGGGCCAGCAGGCGGGCGAAGACATCGCGTGGGACGGCGATCTTGTCATCGGGGATCGGCAGGCCGCCCTCGGCGACGTGGAAGACACCGGCGGTGGTGCGGCGGTCGTTGCGGGGGTTGTGCAGGACGCCTCCGAGCACCCGGTAGCTCTCGACGTAGTCGGAGGTGAAGCTGGTGGCGTCCTCCGGCAGCGACAGGGCCCGCGCCAGGCCCGGCTGGTCCAGGACGAAGGTGGAGCGGGGCAGCCTCGGGGTGACGGCCGCGCCCTCCAGGTAGGAGTCGAGGAAGGTCTGAATGCGCTGGTCGGCGGCACAGGGGCGGTGAGCCAGCCGACGGGAGAGCTCGCGCTGGCGAGCCAGGATCGGGGACATGAGACGGTCCGCCTCACTCTGCTTGACCGGTGCCGGAACAGGGAGTCCCAGCAGCTCCAAACGCAGGGCGATGGCGGAAGTGGTGGCCGCGTCTGTAGTTGTCATGGCACGAGCCTAGACGGACCAAACGACACGCTCCTGTTACGTTCTGCCTAGAAGAACGGCTTCGCCGGCGTGTTCGATGTCACGTCCGCCGACCGTCTCTCGGGGTGGCCGGGTCCGCAGGTGGGTCGGGAGGGCTCTACTCCGGATGCAGCCGGATACAGCCGGATGCTGTGGCCGAGCCATGTTGCCGGCTGGGCGCCAACTCACATTCTGGTCCCCGTTGCGTTGTCTACGGCCCTCAAAGCGCATGAGTGCACTGTTCAGGCCGATTTAGGTGACAACGGGATAACGTGAGTCGGCGGCGTCATGGCTGGTTCCCAGGTCCGCATCGCTACCATCACGGGCCCGTGTTCCCCCATACTGGACGCATGTCGGCGCCCAATGCGGCCTGTCCGCAGCGATCACTCCCGATCGCCGTCGGCGGTCCTGCTGGACGGTGACCGGTCTGTGAGTCGGCGCCAGCAGCCAACATCGGTCATGATGAGGACCTCATGTCGCAACCGGAGCGTTATCCCCCGCGCCGTCGCGGCACCCAGTCACCTCCATGACAGTCAACCGAAACGAGGAGCGCGTGGCAGAAGGCACGAGTGGGAGCGGACCCAGCCGCCCCGTCGGCAACAAGCTGACCCAGGTGGCCAACGCCGGTCGGCAGTCCCTGAGCAGGGTCTCGGGGGCCGGTAAGAAGCCCGGCAAGGGGCGCAAGCGGTCGACGGCCGAGCGCTCCAAGGACGCCGCCTCGGGGCGCAAGCGCCGTTTCTTCAACTACCCCCGCGCCGGCAAGGGGAAGATCCACCGCTGGATCCCCAGCTGGCGGTTCGTCCTGGGCGTCTTCCTGCTGGGGGTGCTCAGCACCGTCGGCGCCTTCATGTGGGCCTACAACACCATCAAGGTGCCCAAGCCCAGTGAGTTCGCGCTGGCTCAGAGCAGCACGGTCTACTACGCCGACGGAACCACGGAGATGGGGAAGTTCGCCGAGATCAACCGGCAGTCCGTGGATGCCTCCACCCTGCCGGACTATGTGGGTAACGCGGTGGTGGCCTCGGAGGACCGCTCCTTCTACTCCAACAAGGGTGTCGACCCCAAGGGCATCGCGCGCGCCCTGGTCAACAACCTGCGCGGAGGCGACACCCAGGGCGCCTCGACCCTGACGCAGCAGTACGTGAAGAACTACTACGTCGACACGACCAGCTCCTACTCCGGCAAGTTCAAGCAGGCCATCATGGCCATCAAGATCGACCGGGAGAAGCCCAAGAAGGAGATCCTGGGCGACTACCTCAACACGGTCTACTACGGCCGCGGCGCCTACGGCATCGAGGCCGCCTCGCAGGCCTTCTTCGGCCATCCCGCCAAGGACATGAAGCCCTCGGAGGCCGCGCTCCTGGCGGGGATCCTGCCGTCCCCCAGTGCCTGGGACCCGGCCGAGAACCCGAAGAAGGCTCAGGAGCGGTGGGGACGAGTCCTGCAGTTCATGCTCGACGACGGCTACATCACCCAGGCCCAGTACAACGAGGCCAAGCAGAAGGGTATGCCGGACGTCAAGGAGTCCCAGACGAAGCAGATCTATGCCGGCACCAACGGCTACCTGCTGCAGATGGTGCGCGCCGAGCTTGAGACCAAGGCCAAGGTCTCGCCGGAGCAGATCGACACCGGCGGCTTCAAGATCGTCACCACGATCAACCAGAAGGACCAGGAGGCCGCTGTTAAACGCGGTCGACTCTCTGCCTCCGGCGCCTCGCCCGAACCTGCGCAAGGCGCTGGTGTCCATCGACCCCAAGACGGGTGGCCTGCTGGCTCTCTACGGGGGTGAGGATTACCTGACCAGTCAGGTCAACACCTCGACTGACGCCATTGCACAGGCCGGCTCCACCTTCAAGCCCTTCGCGCTGGTGGCCGCCCTGGAGAACGGGTGGTCCTTGGACAGTGGTTATCCGGCCACCTCGCCGATGACCATTGAGGGTCACGAGTTCCAGAACTTCAAGAACGTCTCCCTGAAGTGGGCCAGCCTCACTCAGGCGACGGAGCAGTCGCTCAACACCCCCTACCTCCAGCTCAATCAGGAGCTCTTGAATGCCCCGGATCTGCAGGATCAGAAAGGGGTCACCGCCAAGGTGGCGAACCGCGCCGGCTATCCGGAGAACACCGAGGGCCTGAAGACCCCCGAGCAGCGGATGCTCGTCCAGAATGTGCTCGGGTCGGCCTCCCGCACACGATCGACATTGCGACGGCCTACTCCACCTTCGCTTCGCAGGGCATCCGGCACGACACCCACATCGTGGCCTCCCTCAAGAACCCCGACGGCACGGACCGCTACGCGGCCGACACCAAGGGGCATCGCGAGTTCGATGAGGATGTCATGGCGGACACGACCTACGCCCTCCAGCAGGTTGTCAACGGCGCGAACGGCAGTGCGGACAAGGTGGCTGCGTTGGGCCGTCCGGTCGCCGCGAAGACCGGATCGTCGTCGGACAACAAGTCGGCCCAGTTCGTGGGCTTCACCCCGCAGGTGGTGACCGCGGTCACCCTCTACCAGTCGGGAACGGACGGCTCGGAGGAGTCGATCGAGCCCTGGGGCGAGTACGACGAGATCACTGGCTCGACCTATCCGGCGGACATTTTCCTCAACTACATGACGGTCGCTCACGAGGGGCTTGAGGTCGAGAAGTTCCCGCCGCCGGCCGAGCTGCTGGCCACCCGTGGCGGCACGGCTCCTCAGACCGCCAAGCCCACCGGTGAGCCGGAGGAGGAGGCGACTGCGACCCCCACCGCTCCGCCGGAGGCGACTGCGCCCCCACCCAGCAGCCCACCGCCGAGCCGACGCCGCAGGGCACCCCGCAGCCTGAGGGGAACAAGACCGAGCCATCGGACTCCCAGAAGAAGCCTGGAGATGACCAGGGCGGCATCGGTGATGGCCAGAAGACCGGGACCGCCGAGATCAAGGCGGTGGCCAAGGCGGCGGAGACCAAGGCGGCGGCCAAGGCAACGGAGGCCAAGGCGGCGGCGGTCAAGGCGGAGGCCAAGGCGGCGGCCAAGGCAACGGAGGCCAAGGCGGCAACAACCGCGACCAGGGCGTCCTTTAGCGCCTCGCTGGCCCACGGCTGACTCCCGCCCTCCCGAGGACGCCTGACGGTGGGCCGACGACGTGTTGCATGGCACGTCGTCGGCCCACCGTCTCGGCTTTCAGGGCCACCCGGTTGTCCGGTAATGTGGCGAACTGGCTGCGCCGTTGGGCGGAAGGCGGAATGAAGCCTGTTTCCGTCAGATGGTGCGCCGCACGCATCACCCTCCTGTCACGGAAGGACCGTGACCGCCACAGACCAGAGGAGGTGGGTACCAAGCATGCGTCACTACGAGATCATGATCATCCTCGACCCCGAGACGGACGAGCGCACCGCCAACGCGACGCTCGAGAAGCTGCTGCAGGTCGTCCCCAGCAACGGGGGCACCGTGGACAAGGTCGACATCTGGGGCAAGCGCCGGCTGGCCTACGACATCAAGAAGAAGTCCGAGGGCTTCTACGCCGTCGTGGACATGACCACCACGCCCGAGATCGCCCAGGAGCTCGACCGCCAGCTCGGCCTCAACGAGACCGTCCTGCGCACCAAGCTGCTGCGTCCCGAGGCCTGAGCCTCTACCGGGAACGGAGACAACGCCATGGCCGGAGACACCATCATCACCGTCGTCGGGAACCTCACCGCGGACCCCGAGATGCGCTTCACGCCCTCCGGGGCAGCGGTGGCCTCCTTCACGGTCGCCTCCACGCCGCGTACCTTCGACCGCCAGGCCGGCGAGTGGAAGGACGGGGAGACCCTGTTCATGCGCTGCTCGATCTGGCGCGACGCCGCGGAGAAACGTGGCCGAGTCGCTGACCAAGGGCACGCGCGTCATCGTCCAGGGCCGGCTGGTCCAGCGCTCCTACACCACCCGTGAGGGCGAGAACCGCACGGTGGTGGAGATGCAGGTCGATGAGATCGGTCCGTCCCTGCGCTACGCCAAGGCCCAGGTCACCCGCCAGCCGCGCGGTGGCGGCCAGGGTGGCTTCGGCGGAGGTCAGGGCGGCCCCCAGGGCGGCGGCTTCGGTGGCAACCAGGGCGGTCAGGGCGGATACAACCAGGGCGGCCCCCAGCAGGGCGGCTACAACGGCGGTGGCGGCTTCGGCGGCCAGGGCCAGTCCGGGTACAACGCCCCTGCCGGCGGCGCCGCGGATGACCCGTGGGCCACGGGCGGCTCCACCTCCTTCGGTGACGAGCCCCCGTTCTAAAGCCGCGACGTCGTCGTCCCGTTCCCTCACACACAACACTTTTCATCTCGTAGAGCGCCCAGGCGCTCAGACCAAGGAGTACCACCATGGCGAAGCCCCAACTTCGCAAGCCGAAGAAGAAGGTCAGCCCCGTCAAGGCCATCAAGGTCGGCACTATCGACTACAAGGACACCGCCACGCTGCGGAAGTTCATCTCCGACCGCGGCAAGATCCGCGCCCGTCGCGTCACCGGCGTCTCCGTCCAGGAGCAGCGCAAGATCGCCAAGGCCGTGAAGAACGCCCGCGAGATGGCTCTGCTGCCCTACTCGAGCTCGGCTCGCTGATCGGAGGCACGCGCAATGACCACCAAGCTCATCCTCACGCACGACGTCTCCCACCTCGGCTCCGCCGGCGAGGTCGTGGAGGTCAAGGACGGCTACGCCCGTAACTACCTCCTGCCCCGCAAGCTGGCCACTCCGTGGACCAAGGGCGCCCAGCGCCAGATCGACCAGATGGCCGAGGCGCGCCGCAAGCGCTCCATCGAGTCGCTCGAGCACGCCCAGACCGCTCGCGCCTGGCTGCAGGAGAACGTCGTGACCGTCTCCGCGACCGCCGGTGACAACGGCCGCCTCTTCGGCGCCATCACCACCGCCACCCTGGCCGACGCCGTCAAGGCCGCCGGCGGCCCGCCGTGAGACCGCCGCAAGATCCAGGTCGTGCCGCCGATCAAGTCGACCGGCCGCCACAGCGCCTCCGTGCGCCTGCACGCCGACGTCGTGGCCCCCCTCGAGGTCAACGTCGTCCCCGCGCGCTGAGCGCCGGGCATCCTTCCGCCGTCGGGCCGGGTCCTCCCCGTGGGGGCTCCGGTCCGACGGCGTTGTCGTGGGTCGTGCTGGGTCGTACAGCGTCGTGCTGGCTGTCCGGTTCGTAGGGTAGGTCGTGCGTTCGTACCCTTTACCCCTCGAACGCACGACACAAGGTACGAACGCGCGGGGAAGGGATCTGGCGGCGAGGGCGGCCGGTCAGTGGCGCCAGGCGGTACCGCGCGAGCGCAGGTAGGTGGTGGCGCCGCGGGCGGCCATGAAGACCCAGGCGAAGGCGATCCACAGCAGCACCAGGCCCGACGTCGCCCCGTCAGCCCCCGGCAGCACGCCGCCCCCGATGAGCAGCGCGAGCGGCACATAGGGCACCAGCGTCACCAGGCCCGCCCGGGCCAGGTAGCGGCCGTCGCCGGCGCCCATGAGCACGCCGTCGAGCAGGAAGACGACCCCGGCGAGTGGCTGCGCGCTCGCCGCGACCAGGAGCGTTGGAGTCGCGGCCGCGATGACGCCCGGGTCGGAGGTGAAGGCGCGGGGCAGCCAGGCGGCGCCGACCGCCATGAACAGCCCGATAAGCACACCCGTCCCGGCGCCCCAGGCCAGCATCCGCTTGAGGAGCTCGTCAATGGACCAGCCGGCGGTCGCCGCAGCAGCCCCGGCCTCCTCCTCGGTGAGGGCCTCAGCCTCCGGTGCGGCCGAGCCGGTGTCCGCTCGCTGGGCCTGTCCCAGGGCGGTGCCGATGAGGGCCTGTGCCGCCACAGCCAGTGCGTCCAGGGCGAAGGCCGCGAAGGTCCACAGGGCGTTGACCACCTGGTGGGCGGCCAGCGACACCTCCCCGAGCGCGGTCGCCGCCCACACGGTCACCAGGATCGCCACCCGCAGGCTCAGTGAGCGGATGAGTAGCGGCGCCCCACTGCCCAGGGAGGCCCGCAGGCCCTCGCGGTGGGGGAGCAGGCCCACTCCGGCTGCCCGGGCCGCCCGGGTGATCGGACCGGCCAGCGCCAGCGCCATGGCCGTCTGCGCGATCGCGGTTCCGGCACCCGAGCCCGCGATCCCCATTCCGACGCCGTAGAGCAGGATCGCGTTGACGACGACGTTGAAGACCGCCCCGGCCGTGGCCACGACGAAGGGCGTGCGAGTGTCCAGCAGGCCGCGCAGCACGCCGGTGGCGGCCAGGACAACGAACATCCCGGGCAGTCCCGGGCATGAGGCGCGCAGGTAGGCCACGGCCGCCTGAGCCACCGCGCCGTCGGCGCCCATCGCTGCGGTCAGCCAAGGGGCGGTCAGCCCCAGGAAGGCGCCCGCCCCCAGCCCCAGCAGGAGCGCCAGCCACATGCCGTCGACGCCGGCCCGCAAGCCCTCGGTGCGCTGGCCGGCCCCGAACAGCCGCGCCGTCGTCGCCGTGGTGGCGTAGGCCAGGAAGACGAACAGGCCCACCGTCGTCGTCAGGATCGTCGAGGCCAGGGACAGGCCCGCCAGGCTCACCGCGCCGAGGTGGCCGACCATGGCCGAGTCCGCCAGGACGAAGAGCGGCTCGGCGATGAGAGCTCCCAGAGCGGGGACGGCCAGGGACAGGACCTGATGGTTGAGGCCGGAGGAGGCGGGGCGACTGGTGTTGGGCACGGGCCCATTGTGGACCAGGGGTCCGCGCCGGAGCATCAGCGCCTCGGCGGTCCCCGGGCGGCACCGCGCGGAGAGGGAAGGGCGTGTGGCCGCCACCGCAGAGCACTCGAGGTGGGAGCCGAGTGGGGCTCCAAGCACGGAGGGAGACTGTCCGGGGAGGTCCTCACGGCCAGGTTGAGGATGAGGTTGAGGTGAGGTCGCGGGGGTGGGTCGTGCGCGTGACCGAGGCTACGGATCACCGGGATTGTCCTGGGGGATCCCACAACTATTCGAGCCCCAGGAAAGTACTGGAAGGCTGAATATTTGCTGAGGATATGCCTGATGAAGCGGATGTTCGGCCGAGATGGCGGGGGTTGGGGATAACTGGAACGGACCACCCTGTAGGGGAGTCACAAACGGTGCGGACCTCAAGTCGAAGATGATGTTTGTCCACAGGTTTACCCACTTGTCCACAGATCACATTGTGATGTCGTGGGAAGAACCTATAGGAACCCTGAACTCTCAGATTCCTGGTATACCAAGGAAAAGTCGCCTTCCTGTGGGGGAGTCGCCACCAGTGCGCACATCTGTGTCCACAGCCTGCCCTCCTCTGTCCCCAGGCGTTGGGGGTCTTCCCACAGCGGTCGTGCCGATATCCCCAAGGCCGGTGAACTTGAGAGTTTGCGGGGCCTGCCCGATGGCGTTATCGTCACGCGCGCGCTCCACGCGGGCGAGCGTCTTCCTGACGCCGCGGGCCGTCGTCGGGAGCAGTAGGACGAGCCGGGACCAACCGGCGTGACAGTGCGGGAGGTGGCCGGATGGACAACGGCATGGGCGCTCAGGCCGGCTTGGGCGGCGCCGACGGCGGAAGCGTCCGCACCGACAGCTCCGCCTTCGACCGTCTCCCGCCCCAGGACCTTGAGGCCGAGATGGCCACGCTCGGGGGCATGCTCCTGAGCAAGGAGGCCATCACCGACGTCATCGACGTCCTGCGTGGCCCGGAGTTCTACCGCTCGGCCCACGAGTCGATCTTTGACGCGATCGTCGAGGGTCTACAACCGCTCCGAGCCCGCCGACCCGCTCATCGTCGCCGATGAGCTCTCCAAGCGCGGCGAGCTCGAGCGCATTGGTGGCGCCCCCTACCTGGCCACCCTCATGGCCACCGTCCCCACCGCCGCCAACGCCGGCTACTACGCCCGCATCGTCAAGGACAAGGCGCTCATGCGCGGCCTGGTCCAGGCCGGCACCCGCATCACCCAGCTCGGATACTCCACCGACGCCGGCGACATCGCCGAGCTCGTCACGCTGGCCGAGGCTGAGGTCTACTCGGTGGCCCACCACGAGGGGGAGAAGGAGGACTACGTCGCCGTCTCCGAGCTCCTGGGCGAGGCCAACCTGGAGATCGAGGCCGCCCAGAACCGCGACAACGGGGCGCTGACCGGGGTGCCGACCGGCTTCATCGAGCTCGACGAGCTCACCGGCGGGCTCCACCCCGGCCAGATGATCATCGTGGCGGCGCGCCCCGCCATGGGGAAGTCCACGCTCGCCGTCGACTTCTGCCGATCGGCCTCGATCCACCACGGCATCACCAGCTGCTACTTCTCCCTGGAGATGGGGCGCATGGAGCTCATGATGCGCATCCTGGCCGCCGAGTCCAGCGTGGACATGAACAAACTGCGCGGCTCGCGCCAGATGGAGGACCGCGACTGGACCGACGTCGCCGTGGCCTACAACCCCGTCTCCAACGCGCCGCTGTTCATCGACGACTCGCCCAACCTCACCATGCCGGAGATTCGCTCCAAGGCGCTGCGCATGAAGCAGCAGCACAACCTGGGGCTTATGGTCATCGACTACCTCCAGCTCATGAGCTCGGGCAAGCGCGTCGAGTCGCGCCAGCAGGAGGTCTCCGAGTTCTCCCGCTCCCTCAAGCTGCTGGCCAAGGAGCTGGAGATCCCGGTGATCGCCGTCGCCCAGCTCAACCGCGGTCCCGAGCAGCGCACCGGTAACAAGCCCCAGATGAGCGACCTGCGCGAGTCCGGGTCACTGGAGCAGGACGCGGACATCATCGTCCTGCTGCACCGCCCGGAGTATTACAACAACGAGGAGCGCCCCGGCGAGGCCGACATCATCGTGGCCAAGCACCGTAACGGGCAGACCCGCACCATCCCCGTGGCCTTCCAGGGGCACGTCTCGCGCTTCGCCAACATGGCGCGCGACGTCACCCCCGAGCCCGCCTACGAGTAAGCCGGCCCGGCAGGGGCCGGGGCCGGGAGGCGGACCGTGCGCAAGCGCAGGACGCCCACGGCCCAGCTCGCCGTGGTCAGCAGGACGGTCATGGCGACGCCATGCTCCAGGCCCCGGCGGAGGTAGTCGGTGGTCTCGGACCCCAGGTTCTCCACGACGACGCTCGCGAGCTCACGGGTCGACCACAGCGGCAGCACTCGGGTCCAGCCCTCGGAAGGATCCACCAGCACCTGCACCGCCATCACTGACAACAGCAGAAGTGCCCCCTCAAGGTCCCGTGGAACCAGGGCGGCGGTCAGGGACCCCAGGGGAGTGGCCACGGTAGCGGTCAGCAGCAGCATGACCGGTACCGCGCCGGGGTGGGTGAGCTCGTTGCCGATCGTGGCCAGGACGAGGCCGCTGTAGAGCAGGCCGAGGATCCACCCGAGTCCGAGCACCGCGAGGTATCGGCCCAGCAGCAGGCTTGCGGGCTGAGCCCCGCTTACGGCCAGGCGGCGGTCCACTGAGCGGGACGAGACCTGTGTGAACAGTGCCAGCGTCGCCGTCGCCCAGCCCAGGCCGATCGACAGGAGCCGGATGGCGGTCCAGTGCGTCTCCAGACGCACCAGGTAGAAGGTCAGCGGCAGGAGGGTTGCCAGCGCGAGTGCGCCGCGCCGTCGGGCGAGCTCACGCAGGGTGACGAGTGCGACCAGGCCCGTGGTCGCGGCCATCGACCGGGACCGGGCGCCCTCGGTTCGGCCCCACTCGGACTCCGGTTTGGACTGGTCAGGCGAGCGCTCATGCGGACTCCCTTCGTAGCGTCCGTCGGGGCATTCGGAGGATTGTCCGGCCGGCGTCCTCCTGCGGGACCGGCAGCTCGACGACCCGGTCGACCAGGTCGACGTCGCGCAGCAGGTGGGTGACCAGCAGGACGCCCGCGCCCGAGGTGCGCCAGGCCGAGATGAGGGCCCACAGATCTTCGTAGGCCAGGGCGTCCAGGCCCTGGTAGGGCTCATCCAGCAGGAGCAGGTCGGGCGCGTCGAGCTGGGCGAGAGCGACGTTGAGCTTTCTGCTGGGTCCCGCCCGAGAGCGTCCCGGTGGTCTGGTCTCCGCGGGCGGTCCAGCCCAGGCGGGTCAGGAGATGGCGGCCGGTCGAGATGGAGCGGCCTTGCCGGATCCCACGCGCCGCCCCGAAGAGCCGGAGGTGCTCGTCGACCGTCAGCAGCGGCGCCAAGGAGTCGAGCTGAGGCGCATAGCCGAAGTTCGGCGTCCTCTCGATGCGCCCACCGCTTGCGCGCAGCAGGCCCGCGCAAAGCTGAAGCAGAGTCGACTTTGCCGGCGCCGTTGGCCCCGACGACGGCGACGACCTCGCCTCGGTGGATGGTGAGGTTGATTCCGGACAGGACCGTGCGCCTGCCGCGGCGCGCGGAGACGTCCGTCAGGCGCAGGACCACGGGGGTTGCGGGCGGAGTCTTGGCAGATGTGGTGGCGAAGTCGGTGGTGCCGAGGTCAGCAGTGGCGTGGGGTGACGAGCTGTGGGGCCGGGGCGGGTGCTGCCGCCTGGTAGTCCCGCAGCGCAGAGGCGACCTCGCGGGCGTAGAGGACTGCCGGACCGTACAGGTCGCCGGGCGGAACCCCGGCCGCCTCGGCCTCCGCCCGGGTCGAGGCAGCCGTGCGCTCGACCTCGGAGGACGGCAGACCGCGGGAGGCAAGCTCTACCGTGAAGCTTCGGTACCACTCGGCCGTTGTGTTCTGTGCTGGGTCCCTGGCTTCCTCGGGCCGGCTCATGAGGGGGCCTCCGTGCGTACCCTGCGGCCCTCGATGAGAGCGCCGACCGCCGTGGAGAAGGTGCGCCATTCGGTCCGTCGTGCGGCGAGCTCAGTGTGTCCGGCGTCCGTCAGCTCGTAGTACTTGCGGGCGGGCCCGGAGGTGGAGGGGCGCCAGGAGACCGCGACGAGGCCGCGCTTCTCCAGGCGCATGAGAGCCGGGTAGAGCGTGCCGCCGGGTACCTCGTCCAATCCGGCGGCGGCGAGCCGCTGGGCCAGGGACAGCCCGTAGTCGGCGTGCTCGGCCAGCAGTGAGAGCAGACAGGGTTCCAGGAATCCGCGCAGGAGGCGCGCCGCTGATGAGTCCATGGTTCATAGACTACCTAGTTACTAGGTTGTCTATCTACTGGATCGGCGTGCTGTTTCCCAGGGGCCGATCTGTCACGGATGGCGACTTTTAGGTGTGTCTGTGCTGCGTCGCGTCGGTGGGCCAGGGGCATCTACGCAGGTCAGGGCGGTGCGGATGGGTTGGTGGCCGCGGCGGTCCGCCTGAAAAGTCGCCATCCGTGACAGATCTGGGCGTAGATGACGCACATCCGCCGCCGACGGGCTGACAACCGTCGGCGGCGGATGGTGAAGCGGGAAGATCGATGAGGAACCGAGGGGCGCCTCAGCGGTGCGGCTCAGTCCTGCCGGTACTCGCCCTGGTAGACGTAGAGGAAGGGCATGTTGCCGCGCAGGCCGTGTCGGATGGAGGAGGAGACGACTTCCTTGGCGGTGACGGCGGCCTCAAGCGGGGAGGCGCCCTTGGCGAGCTCGGCGGTCACCGCGGCGGCCAGGGTGCAGCCGGCGCCGTGGACGCGCTCGGTGCCGACGGCCTCAACCTCGAGGACCTCCAGGGTGGTGCCGTCGTAGAAGACGTCCAGCGCGGTGCCGGTGCCCAGCGACGGGCCGGCCTTGGCCAGGACATTGGGGACGCCCTGGTCGTGGATGCGCTTGGCGGCGTCCTTGAGCTGCTCGACGGAGGTGATCTCCTCCATGCCCGCCAGCGTGGCGGCCTCGAAGAGGTTCGGGGTGGTCATCGTGGCCCGCGGCAGGATCTTGGTGCGCAGGGCGTTGTCCACCTCGAGGGCGCCCCCGAACTCCTGGCCCTTGCAGATGAGGACCGGGTCGAGCACCACGGTGGGGAAGTCGTAGGTCTCCAGGGCCTGCTCGACGACGTCGATGGTGGGCGCCGTACCCAGCATTCCGATCTTGACGGCGTCGATGCGCGAGTGGACGGCGGCGCAGGTCTCGATCTGGTCGGCGATGACGCCGGGGTCCACGGGGACGAAGCGGTGGTTCCACCCGTCCTTGGGGTCCATGGACACGATGCAGGTCAGGGCCGTGCAACCGTAGACGCCGAGGGTGTGGAAGGTCTTGAGGTCGGTCTGGGCGCCGGCGCCGCCCGAGGCCTCGGAGCCGGCGATGGTCAGGGCAATGGCAGTCATGGGTCAAGCCTGCACCGGTCTGGGTGCGTGAGCCAAGCCGGGCCGGTCGCATGGAACCGGCCCGGCTCGGCGGGCGCGCCGTCAGCGGCCGTGGGCTCAGGCGTTGGCGATGGTCCAGCGGTGGCCGCGGTGCGCGTCCTTCTCGGCCTCGTCCACCAGAGCGACGGCGAAGTCGGCCACGGAGATCTCGCTGCCCGCGGGCTGGTCGCCGCCCTCGGTGTAGGTGCCGGTGCGCGGCTTGTCGGTGAACTCCGGGGCGGGGGAGAGGAAGGTCCAGGTCAGGGCGCTGCCGGCCTCGCGATAGAGGTCGAGGACCTCGGTGAAGGCCAGGGCCTCGGCCTTGTATTCCTCGGGGAACCCGGGGGTGTCCACCAGGCGGGTGCCGTCGGGGGTGAGCAGGGAGCCGGCGCCGCCGACGACGATGAGCCGGCCGGTGGGAGCAGCCGCGATAAGGGCGCGGTGGGCGTCAATGACGGGCTGGGCGGGCTCTCCGCGGCCGGCGGAGACGGTGATGACGGTGGCGTTGGAGCCGTTGACGAGGTCGACGACGGCCTGCGTGTCGGTCAGGGTGAGGGTGACGTCCTGCGCGGCTCCCTCGGCGTGACGGCCCGAGCGCGAGGCGGAGACGACCTCGTGGCGGCGGCCGGCGGCCTCGGTGACGGTGGCCGAGCCGACCATGCCGGTTCCTCCGATGACGGCGATCTTCATGACTTCCTCCAGGTAGATGGGGTGCTGGTCCAAGGTGGGTGTGCCGGGTACCGGCGACCTCGCGATGACTCGATGGTATGGTTAAGGTACTAAGTACCTCAAAGTAACTAAGGGAGTGTGTTGTGTCACGGACTGAGGGGCTGATGGCTGAGCGGCGGAAGGCGGCACGAGGCGGCGCCAGTAGTGCGAGGAGTACCGTCGCCGCTCGCGGTGCCGACACCTCGGGTGTGGAGGGCGCGATGGAACTGCCGTCAGGCGAGTCAGGAGACACTGTTCCTCAGGAGAGCGCCCCATGCTGCGAGGTTGCTGTCGGGGAGGGAACCCAGGCGCCGGTCTTCGACTTCGACATCCTCTCGCCCGCCTGCCCGTCGCGCACGGTGCTGCGTCACGTCGTTGACCGCTGGACCCCGCTGGTGGTCACGGTCCTGGCCGACGGGCCGAGCCGCTTCGGGGAGCTGCGCGCGAGGGTCGGCGGGGTGACGCCCAAAGTCCTCACCCAGACGCTGCGATCCATGGAGCGCGACGGCCTGGTGACGCGCACCCAGCTGCCGGGTGTGCCGCCGCGGGTCGACTACGAGCTGACCGACCTGGGCCGCAGCCTCCAGGCGCCTATCGACGCGCTGCGCACCTGGATCCACACCCACTCAGCCCAGATCCTGGCCCACCGCGAGTCCTACGACGCCGTCGAATCCTGAGGCCTCAGCGCGCTCGGGACGTGAGCGCGCTTGTTTCCGCGGCTGTTTCTGCCGCCGGGGACATTCTGCGCGGCCGGGCGCCATCCCGGTCGGCCGGGGACGTGCCGCGCGTCTGGGGACAGGATTCCTGTCCCCGACGGCGTCGAATGCTCCCGCCCGGAATGACACGCCCCCGGCCGCGCGCCATGTCCCCGTCGGAGGTGGGGCTGCGGGTTCAGGCGGCCGGCACTGCGGGTTCCGGAGTCTGGCACCGCGGGCAGGAAGCGGGGTGGAGCCTGCTGGTGGTTGTTGGTGGCCGTCGGGGCCGACTGTATGGCCGACTGCGTGACCGACCGCGCCGTCGCCTTGCCGTTGGGCGCCCCGGCTGACGCGACGATGAGGAAATGAGTACCGCGCCGCCGCGGAATCGGGGACCATAGATCTATGAGCGCCGCCACTTCCCTCCCGCCATCCCTCAACGACATCGTCTTCCACGTCCTGGACCCGCTTGAGGCCGTGGAGCGGGACATCTTCCTCACGCGCGCCGAGGCCTGGTACCCCGACCTTCTCGACGGGCTCACCACCCTCTACGGCGACGCCGCCGAGGAGGAGGTCCTCAACCTGCTGGCCCTGGCCGCCCGGGCCTACGCGGAGCGCGACTACGAGCTGCGCCGCCTGGATCTGGCCCGTACCCTCGACCCCGCCTGGGCCCAGCACCCGGGCCGCGTCGGATACGCCGCCTATACCGAGCGCTTCGCCGGCACCCTGCGCGGCGTGGAGGACCGCATCGACTACCTGCGCGAGCTGGGCGTCACCTACCTCCACCTCATGCCCCTGCTCACCCCGCGCCCCGGTGACTCCGACGGCGGCTACGCGGTCGCCGACTACCGCACCGTGCGCCCGGACCTGGGCTCCATGGAGGACCTTGAGCACCTGGCCGGCGAACTGCGCGCCGAGGGCATCTCCCTGGTGGTGGACCTCGTCCTCAACCACGTCGCCGCCGAGCACGAGTGGGCGGCGCGGGCCCGTGCCGGCGAGCAGCGCTACCGCGACTACTTCCTCATCTTCCCTGACCGCACCGAGCCCGACGCCTACGAGCGCACCCTGCCGGAGGTCTTCCCGGACTTCGCCCCCGGCAACTTCACCTGGGACGACGGTGTGGGCGGCTGGGTGTGGACCACCTTCAACTCCTTCCAGTGGGACCTCAACTGGCGCAATCCCCACGTCATGGCCGAGTTCGCCGGCATCGTCCTGAACCTGGCCAACCGCGGCGTCGAGGTGCTGCGCCTGGACGCCATCGCCTTCACCATCAAGCGCAAGGGCACCGACTGCCAGGGCCAGCCCGAGGTCCACGCCATCACCGAGGTCCTGCGCGCCCTGACTCGCATCGTCTGCCCCGCCGTCGACCTCAAGGCCGAGGCGATCGTCGCCCCCACCGAGCTCCTCCAGTACCTGGGCCAGGGCAAGTACACCGGCAAGGTCTCCGACCTGGCCTACCACAACTCCCTCATGGTCCAGATCTGGTCCATGCTCGCGGCGCGCGACACGACGCTGGCCGTCGAGGCCCTCCAGAACCTGCCGGTCGAGCCCTCCACCGCCACCTGGATCACCTACCTGCGCTGCCACGACGACATCGGCTGGGCCATCGACGACGACGACGCGGCCGCCGTGGGCCTGAGCGGCTACGACCACCGGTCCTTCCTGGCCGACTGGTACAGCGGCGAGTACCCCACCTCCGACGCCGCGGGCCTGGTCTTCCAGCACAACCCGGCCACCGGGGACCGGCGCATCGCCGGGACGGCCGCCTCACTCATCGGGATCGAGGCCGCCGACCAGGCCTGGGAGGGCGTCACCGACGAGACCCCCGAGCACGAGGTCGAGGCGCTGTGGACGTGGCGCGAGGAGCGGATCCATGCCCTGCGCATGGCCCACGCCATCGTCTACGGCTGGGGCGGCATCCCCGTCCTGTGGAGCGGGGACGAGCTCGCCCAGCCCAACGACCCCAACTGGGACACTGAGCCCGGCCACGAGGCCGACTCGCGCTGGGCTGGGCGCCCCCGCCTCGATGAGGCCCGGCTGGCCAACCGCCGCGACCGCTCCACCGTCGAGGGGCGCGTCTTCACTGACCTGGCGCGAATGGCGCAGGTGCGCGCCGGCCTGCCCCAGCTCGACGCCGCGGTGCGCACCCAGGTTCAGGACGTGGACGACCCCGGGGTGCTGGTGACCTACCGCGACCACCCGCGCGGCAGCTTCGTGGGCGTGTACAACGTGACGCCGCAGTGGCGCTCGGTGGCCGCTGACCAGCTCGCCCGGCTCGGGGTCATGGGGGCCACCGACGTCCTGACCGACACGGTCCCCTTCGGCTCCACCACGCTGGACGGGGCGGGGGAGGGGCGCGTGCCCGTGCCGCCCTACGCCGCCTGGTGGCTGGTGCGCCCCACGGACTGAGACGGACCAAGGTCCCGGCACGGAGTTGGGTCCCGGGTGGCGGGCGTGCATCATTAAGGGCGTGACCCGCCGCAGCCTGCCCACCTCGTCAAACGCCCCCGATTCCGCAGCCGCTTCCGCGGCCACGGCGGTCACTGAGCCATCCGACGTCGCCCGGGAGACCGCGCTCGTCTCCGCAGCACTGGACTCGGCCACGCCCGCCGCTCTCCTGGCCGGGGCCATCGACGTCGAGCAGGCGCCCCGCCCGCTGAGTGTCTTCGACCTCATGCGCATCGGCATCGGCCCCTCCTCCTCCCACACCGTGGGCCCCATGCGGGCCGGCCGCGCCTTCAGCCGGGCCCTGGCCGAGGCGATCAGCCCGGGCGGCGCGGGGGACTCCGACGGTGAGTGCGCCTCACTGGTCCCCGGTGTCGGCTTGCCGCAGCCCACCCGCGTCACCGTCGAGCTCTACGGCTCGCTGGGCGCCACCGGCCGCGGGCACGCCACCGACCGAGCCGCCGTCATGGGCCTGGCCGGCTACGAGCCCGAGACCGTCCCCGCCGTCGTGTGCGAGTCCCTCATGGAGGAGGTCGAGGCCGCCGGCGAGCTGGTGGTCGACGGCGTCGGCCCCATCCCCTTCAGCCCGAGCGCCGACATCCACTTCCTGCCCGGGAGGGTCCTGCCCTACCACGTCAACGGCATGACCCTGACCGCCTACTGCGCCAGCGGCGCCGAGATCCTGCGCCGCACCTACTACTCCGTGGGCGGCGGCTTTGTCATGGAGGACGTCGGCGCGCCCGGGGCGCCGTCGATCCAGGCCCTGGCGACCGCCTCCGCCACCCAGGCCCACGCCACCCCGCGCCCTTCCCCTTCACCACCTCGGCCGCGATGCTTGCGATCTGCGAGCGTGAGGGCCTGAGCGTGTCCGACGTCGTCCTGGCCAACGAGCTCTCCGCCCGCAGCCGCGAGGAGGTCATCGCCTACCTGGACCGGCTGCGTGCCACGATGCGCGCCTGCATCGAGGCCGGCATGAACGCCGAGGGCATCCTGCCCGGCGGGCTCGGGGGTGCGCCGACGTGCCAAGGCCCTCCACGAGCGGCTGCGCGCCCAGTCGACCGGACCGGCCGCCGCCTTCACCATGGCCGATCCCCTGCGCGGCATGGACTGGGTGGACTTGTTCGCGCTCGCGGTCAACGAGGAGAACGCCGCCGGGCGCCGCGTCGTCACCGCCCCCACCAACGGCGCGGCCGGCATCGTCCCTGCAGTCCCTGGCCTACTACGAGCGCTTCATTCCCGGGGCCGACGACGACGGCGCCCGCCGCTTCCTGCTGGCGGCGACCGCCGTGGGCGGGCTCATCAAGACCAATGCCTCGATCGCGGGAGCTGAGGTGGGTTGCCAGGGGGAGGTCGGATCGGCCTCCTCGATGGCGGCCGCCGGCCTGGCCGAGGCCCTGGGCGGGACGCCCGCCCAGGTGGAGAACGCCGCCGAGATCGCCATGGAGCACAACCTGGGGCTCACCTGCGACCCGGTGGGTGGACTCGTCCAGATCCCCTGCATCGAGCGCAACGCGGTGGCCGCCGTCAAGGCCATCAACGCCGCCCGCATGGCCCTGTGGGGCGAGGGCCGGCACGCCGTCAGCCTCGACACCGTCATCGAGACGATGCGCCAGACCGGCGAGGACATGCTCGCCAAGTACAAGGAGACCTCCCGCGGCGGCCTGGCCGTCAACGTCGTGGAGTGCTGAGCAAAGGCAGCGAAACGCGCTTTTGCATCTAAAACCCGTTATTGGATCGGGCGTGACAGTCGACGCCTTTGGCGATTACTTAAACGCCGATCGGCACTAGGCGTAGGTCCGGGATGAAGGTGCGGGAGAGGGTGTGCTGATGTTGCTTGTCGCAAATTCCTCAGTTGCTCTTCTTCTGAGTATTCTTCGTCGGGCAGAGATGCGCGGAGGATTCTCGCCTCCTCACTCATCCCAGATTTCTCGAGGATCTCAGCGGCATCCTTGATGTCGTTTACGGCTTCTTCGGCTTGCCGATCGTTAAGCAAACTTTGCTTGCTGTCCAAGAAATGTTCTCTGAAGTGAATTCGATTTCCGACGACAGCTCTCCATATGACAAGGTCGGTAAAACCGATAGTAACGGATTTACTATATATTTTCTCCATAAAATCTAGGTACAGCTCACCGACAACAGGGTTGTCGAGAATATCGAAAAGCCATGTCAGTCCCGACTTAGTTACTATGTGCGATACTCTGCTTGACTCGCCGAGGACGACGGATGCCACCTTGTAGAAATCCTGCTTCTTATTTCTAGAAACTCCATGGTGGTAGCGTAACCGTTCCACAAAGGGACGCAGTATGTTTGATGACACCCGGGGCTTGCTTAGATAGCTGTATAGAAGCATATACAGCAGTGCTGCCACGGCGTCCTCATCGCTTACATACTTCAACAATTCGGAGTAGGATTCAGGGCTCAAAAGACCCCCAGCAGTGAGATGAGAGTTTATACAACCAAGAGATATTTCGACCATCGGGGGAATGAGGTGATTTGAAGAGCCGCTAGAATTCTCAGTTAAGGGAGAACTCGAGTAGTTACTGGGAAAGGAAATCAATGCATTAAGGGAGTTGGTAGGAATTTGTTCGTGGGGATGCCGGTTGATAATGAGTGCGTCAATTAATGCATTAGTAAGCTGATGTAGCGCATATCTTCTGGTGGGTTCATGGTGAATGCGATTTGCATTGCGCACTAGTTCATGTAAAAACTCGACAGAGTAGTGTTGAGATAAGGGGGGTTTCGACGAGCATCCATTTTGAATAGTCCTAGCCAGGTCTCGATAAGTCATCGCCGTCACGGTGACAACCGAGGGAATGTATTTGCTGAGCTTCTGGTCACATGATAGATGAATGCGGTTTCTTATTGCCTGAGGATCGGGTATCTGGTTAACTTGTGAAATCAATCCGCAATTTTTGAGAACCTCAGTTCCTTCTTTGGATATGGTGTGGATTGCCGCATTCAGGCACGCTTCCACTGCTGAGGCATCAACGAGCAGTTGATTTATCAGCTTTATTCGTATCGACTGAGTGTCTTGTGAATCAAGTTTTCTAAATATTGCCTCATGTCGACCTTGCATAATCAATTGCGCAGAATGAAGACGTTCTTCTGTCGATGTTCGGCTGCTCAGCAGTTTGTCCCAGAATCTAGTTTGCTTCTTTGGTGCCTGGCTTGCGTTGCTAATGTCGTTCAGTGTGCGGTATTCAACTTCTAGCTTACTGACTAACTTGTTCGTTGATTGCCGCCACACGCTTGACCCCAGTGTCAGTCTGAAGTACATATTTCGCTCATGCTCAGTGGGTAGCGAGGATGCGAATTCAATATAGCTGGTGAAGAGCGTCTCGCAGTGTAAGGGAATGGAATCTCGATCAGTTAAGTAAAGGTTCTTGATTTCTTTCTTAGATTCCGTTTGTATATCCTCCTCAATTTCAAGCTTAAACTGACTAGGTTGGTGTAGTTGAATAAATGTTTGACGCAGTAGTGAAAGTACGTTAAGTAAGACAGTTAGTCCTACAATAATGAAACACGATAACCAAACTGCATTTCCAATAAGGTGAGGGTTGGGAATCGATAGGAACGCTAGATCAGTTTGTTCTGCGCTTAAGGAACTTGAAATAAATGGGTACAGAAAAACGATCAAAAGAAAAATAGTTTAAATATTGGAGTCCATAGAAGGCTGCTAGTGTATGACTTAGAAATTAAGTAGGTCGACAAGAATCGACCAAAGTGAGTTCCGCCTTGCGATCGATCTCGTACAGCATTGGCTGTGGTCGTTGTGATGAAAGCGAGAACCGCTAGCAGTACTCCTGCGGTCTTGCTCAGGGTTCCAGATAGTTGTTCGTTGTCGCCCATAAAAGGGCGCCAGATTGGTAGTCCTGGATGGTTTGAAATCAATGTAATGAGAATCAACGCGGAAATAAAAGAAAGATTATGGCTTAGTGGACCCAGTCGCAAACTGATTAAGAGATCATTTATTGACTCCATGGCGTAAGTTAGTTTTCGGCGAAATTTGGAAAAATAGCTCCAGTATACAAAACTCATGAAGGTGTATATCAACAAAACTGTTGCGATAGCGGTAGTTAGCATGCTGTTCATGTTAGTGGAGTGAGTCTTGTCGCGGAGTGGTTATATCTGATTTCTTCTTGAACCATTTTTGGCTGTGAGGTGGGGGCCGCAGCGTTGCGCTGCGGCCCCCACCTCAGTGTCCAGCCCGGGTCAGCTGCTCTGGGCGGTGCTGGACTGGTTGTTCGACTGGCTGTTCTGGTTGCTCTGGTTGCCGGACTGCTGACCGTTGGACTGCTGCCCGCCACCGGGCTGCTGGCTCTGGCCCCCGCCGGGCTGACCGCCCTGGCCGCCCTGGCCTCCCTGACCACCGGCGCCACCACCCATGGGGCCTCCCGTCCCGGCCGACAGCGCCGAGGCCGTCCCCGTGGCCGAGCCGCCCGACGACGTCGCCACCGTGTACTGCTGGCCCTCAGTAAGCCCCAGCACCGTGATCGCCTCAGCCGTGAAGTCCACCTTGAGCGAGGCCACCTGAGACCCGGAAGCATCTGTGACGGTCAGCGTGTCCCCCGCGCTCACCGACGGCGAGCCCGTCACCCCCACGAGCTGGCTCTCGCCATTGGCGTCCACCGAGCCGTCCATCGCACCGGCCTGCCCCGAGAGCACCACGATCCCGCCCTTGACGTAGGCCGAGCCGTTGGAGTCGATACCGTCGGAGGAGGCGTAGGAGACCTCCACCTCGCCGCCGCTGATCGTCAGCACCGAGCCGTCGTCGGACTCGGAGTCGGCATTCTCGTGCCCCTCGATGACGTGGTCGCCGTTGGAGGCGTTGATGCCGTCGTCGCCCGCCGCGATGGACAGCTCCCCACCGGACACGTTGATGAACGCCGCCTGCAGCCCCTCATCGGCCGCGTTGACGGTGACCTTTCCGGAGTCCTGCGTGTAGCTCACCCCGGCGTTGATGCCCTTGGGTGAGGGTGTCGAGGAGTCCGCCGTCGACTCCTGCCCGGGCGGGGCCTGCTCCTCAACAGTGGCGTTGGCCTGGCCGCCGCCGGCCGTGATCGTCAGGGTCGTGTCCTTGACGGTGACGTCCGTGGTCGCCGAGATCGCGTCGTCGGTGGAGGTCAGCGTGATGCTCGACTTATCCAGGGAGATGAAGCCCTTCGTCTCATCGTCGCCCTCACTGGACTTCAGGGCGTCGCCCCCGGCCTCGACCGTCAGCGTCCCGGACTCCACCACCAGGTAGTCCTTGCCGCGCAGCCCGTCGTCGGCGGCCTTGACCGTGATGGTGGCGTTCCCGGTGATGATGAGGCCGTTCTTGGAGGAGATGCCGTCCTTGTAGGAGCCGGTCACGTCCAGCTGACCGGTCCCGGTGACGGTGAGCGTGTCGGAGGAGAACAGGGCGGCGGTGGCCTCCTGCCCCGAGGCGTAGCTCGCGCCGTCGGTCAGCGTGTTCTTGGAGTCCTTGGCCAGGACCACGATCGCGTTGCCGGCGTCCTGAATGTCGATGGCCGGCCCGTCCGAGCTCGTGATGCTCGCGCCCTGAGGACCAGGCGCACGTCCGCCTTGGGGGCGTTGACGACGATCCGCCCGTTGCTGAGCTCACCGCTGATGACGTAGGTGCCGCCACCGCTGATGGTGACGGTGCCCCCATCGACCTTCACGTTGCTCGACGCCGACCCGCTGGCCGAGGCCGACGATCCCGACAGCGTGATCGTGGTGGCCGACGACGTGTCCGGGGTCCCGGCGTCGTCCGCCGAGCTCGAAGCATCCTCCACCGAGGCGTTCGCCCCCAGGATGTCGGAGACGCTCGCGCCGGTCGACGCCGTGGCGACCGATGAGGAGATCGTCGTCCACGTCGTATCCGACTCACTCGAGCTCGAGGCGCTGGCGTTGCCGGAGGCCGAGGAGGTCGAGCAGCCGGCCGCCAGGGCGGTCGCGGCCAGGAACGCGACGGCGCCGGTCGCACGACGGCGGAGTCGGTGGAGGGGCGTGGTCGTCGTCTTGATGGTCTTCATGGTTTCTGGCCTCTTCTTCTCGGGTTCTTCTCGGGTCCGATGTCGGATCGTGGGTGGTCTGGGTGCGGCGCTCAGGCGGCGCTCACGGTGGGGCTCGTGGCGCCGATGCTCTCTAGGCTGGAGCGGTCGGTGCCGAATAGGTCGGCGAGCTCGTGGGTCAGGGTCCGGTACCACCGGTTGGCAGGGGAGCTCGGGGTGGAGCAGCGCCATGCCGGTGGCGTACTTCGAAATGCGGGCGGGGCGATGCCCGGCGTCCCACAGGGCCCGGTCCGCGGGCGAGGGCGTGGCCGGATTCTTCGTCTCGACGACGGCGAGGCCCGCCACCGCCACCGGCTCGCCGTCGTCGATGGCCGCGGTCAGGTGGGCCGGGTGCAGGGCCTGCGGGGTACCAGCAACGACGGCAGTCCTCTCGCGTGCCGCCGGAGTCAGGCGCCGCCAGGTCAGGGACGTGTCGATGGTGGCCCGGGCCTCAGCCTCAGGCAGGTGCAAGGTGGTGCGCTCATAGGTGGTGGCCAGCACCGGCCGCAGCGCGGCGGCGACATCCCGGGCAGCAGCCGGACCGGTGACCCCTGTGCTCGCCAGGCAGGCGGCCACGAAGGCGCGGCCCGAGCCGGTCAGGCGGGAGGCGTCGTCGGGGTGGTAGCCCATGCGTCGCTTGACGGTGGTGCCGCGCGCGCCGCGGGTCTTGACCTCCAGGAAGCACAGGCCGGAATCCAGGTAGGTGCGGGTGCGCACCTTGAAGCGCCGACGCCGCCTGCGGGCCGTGAGCATGAAGGCCTCCAGCCCCGGGGTGTCGAAGTAGGTCGAGGCGTAGGAGAAGCGGCGCCTCCCGTCGATGTCCAGGACCCGGGCCTTGGAGGTGAGACCGCCCACGAGCTCCTGCGCACGCTCCAGCGGCACCAGGTACTTGCGGTCCACCCGGGTGAGCAGGCCCGCGGCACCGTTGAGCTCGGCGAGACTGGTTGTGGCCAGGTGGTCGGCGTTCAGGGAGTCCGACGTCGGAGCCTGAGGCCCCGCGGAGGAGACTGCCCGGGAGGTGCTCACGGTTGCCGTTGAGATCGTCGTTGAGGTTGTCGTCGTGGTCATCATCGGGGTCCTTGTCTGTCCTGGTCTGGCCTGTCGGCTTCGTCCGGGTCAGCGGTCAGCGCGAGGCCACGGCGGCGGGCGAGGCCACCTGACTGCTGGAGCGGGTGACGTACTGGGCGGCCGGCGCCACGGTGAGGGGCTGGGCCTCGACGGGCTCGGGGCGGGAGCCGGCCTGCGCGGAGTTCAGGCGCGTGCCGCTCCAGGGCTGGGCGGTCTGCGCCTCGCGGGCGACGGCACCGGTCGGCTCGGCGGCCGGCTGCGCGGCAGGGGCGACGTCGTCGAAGGCCGTAGCGATCTCAAGCTCAGCGGGAGTGTGGCGCGGCACCCGGAAGCGGACGTCAACGGTGGTGGTGTCGTCGACCAGGTCGAGGCGCTGGACCTCCACCGAGCGGACCTGCCCGCCCAGGGTGCGCTCCAGGTGGGCGATGAGAGCGGTCTCGTTGGTGATGGCATGGTCGAGGACGATCACCTGGTGACGGTTGCGGCGCATGAGTGCTGGGTGGTCGCCGACCCACAGGGCGGCGACGACGGTGCCCATGAGGGCCGCCACCATCCCGATGGGTGCGGTCTGGATGCCGCCGAGCAGGCCCAGGGCCAGGGCCGCGAAGAAGTAGGCGACCTCGTGCTGGGCCAGCTCGGTGGAGCGCAGGCGGATGATGGACAGGACGCCGAAGAGCCCCAGGCCCAGGCCGGCCGCGACGCTCGCCGTCGATAGCAGCAGGGTGACGGCCAGGACGCCCACGTTGACGCCGATATAGGCGGCCATGAGGTCCTTGCGCGCGTGGCGTGGGGCGTAGAGGGCCCCGACCAGGACGGCAAGGGCGATCAGGTCGGCGGCGATGTAGGTCAGGGTGGTCAGGCTCATTGGGAGGCTCCTGTCGGGTCAATCGGACCGGTGACGGAGCCTGTCCACGGGGTGGGCAACAGGGCTGCGCCCTCAGCGCGCCGCGGCCTTGCGCGGCTCCGTCCGGTGAGAAACAGTCAACGGGCGCATTCCATGAGCGCGCTGTGAACAGGGCATGGGGGAGGCATGACTTGTCGCGCCGCGGCATGAGACGGCCAGCAGCGCCCCCGCATACGGGCGAGGCCCGTGACTGGCGGAGGCGCTGATGAGGGGTGAGGTGGAGGCGTGACGGTGCTGCTCAGGCCGCGAGCTGGCGCGACCGGACCTGACGCCAGTAGCGCCCCAGGTCCCGCTTGATGGTGCGGTTCCACCGGTTGGTGGGCAGGCTCGCGTCCAACAGGGCCAACCCGGTGGCGTACTTCGAGATCCGGGCCGGTCGGTGCCCCTGATTCCACAGGAGACGGTCCGTGGGGAGGCCGTGGAGGGGTTCTTCGTCTCGACGACGTTGAGGTGATCCACTGAGACGCCCTGCCCCAGGCGCTTCCCGTCGGGGCCGAACAGGTCCCAGGTGAGCTGGGTGTCGAAGGTGGCGCGGGCCTCGTCGTGGGGCAGGTGCAGGGTGGTACGGCTGTAGGTGGAGTCCATGACCGGGACGAGGGCATCGGCGATCGTGCGCGCCTCGTCTGGGGAGCAGGTGCCGGACTCCACGAGGCGCTCAATGACGAACAGGCGACCGTCGGGTGTGACGCGGTCGGCGTCGTCGGGATCGTACTTGAAGCGGTCCTTGACCGTGGCCTCGCGCGACCCGTTGGTCTTGACCTCCAGGAAGCACAGGCCGGAGTCCAGATAGGTGCGGGTGCGGATCTTGTAACGCCGACGGCGCTTGCGGGCCGCCAGGAAGTAGGCGTCCAGGCCGGGGGTGTCGAAGTAGGTCGAGGCGTAACGGAAGTGTCGCAGGCCGTCGATCTGGAGGACCTGCGCTCGCGGGGCGAGGTGGCTGATGACGTGCTGGGTGTCGCCGGGGGGAACCAGGTACTTGCGGTCCATGCGGGTCAGGAGACTCGCCTCGGAGTTGAGCTCGGCGAGGGAGATCGTGTTGATGCCGTTGGTGTTCAGCACGGTGCAGTCCTTTCCGGGATCGGGAGTCGCGAGGTGGGGGAGCCGGTGCTGCTGGGTGGCAGCGGTGGAGGAGGGGCGGCGGCAGTGGCTGCGTGGCGGGTGTGGTGGATGCTGTGGGTGCGCGATGTCCTCGAGGCGACGAGGCGCGGCCCCGATGCGGTGGCGCCGCCGGTGAGGCGGGCCGGCGCGGTCAGTTGTAGCGGGGCTGCACCATGGACGGAGAGTTGCTCACCTGAGCGTGCTGCTGGGAGGCGGAGGCGTGTTGCTGGCGGTGACCGGTGATCCAGTCGTAGCGAGGCGGGGCAGTGGCTGCTCTCGCGGCGCTGTCGGCCACGGGGGTCTCGGGCCAGAGCTGCTGACCGGCGGGCTGAACCTGAGCGGCAGCCTGCACGGGGGCCTGAGGCGGAGCCTCCCGGACCAGGTGGGGCCCCTGCTGCATCTCCTCCTGCTGCGGCTGGGCGGCCGGTGGCTGAGCCGTCCTCGCTGCGCGGGAGCGAGCACGCAATCGGTAATGGACCTCGACGATGGTGGTGTCGTTGACCAGGTCCAGGCTCTTGAGGTCGACGCTGCGCACGTGGGCGCCGAGCAGGTCCTCGAGCTCGGTGATGAGCTCGTTCTCGTCGCTGATGGCCCGGTCGAGGGTGACGACCTGGTTGCGGTTGCGGCGCATGAGTGCCGGGTGGTCCCCCCACCCACAGTGAGGCGAGGATGAGGGCCATGAGGATGGCGACGATGATGAGGTGGCTCTTGATGCCGCCGAGCAGACCCAGGGCCAGGGCCGCGAAGAAGTAGGCCACCTCCCCCTGGGCCAGGGAGGAGGAGCGCAGGCGGATGATGGACAGGACACCGAAGAGCCCCAGGCCCAGGCCGGCCCCGACGTTGTCGCTCGTCGACAGCAGCAGGGTGACCGCCAGGACGCCCACGTTGACGCCGATGTAGGCGGCCACCAGGTCTCGGCGCCCGTGGCGCGGAATGTAAAGGGCCCCGACCAGGATGGTGAGAGCCACCAGGTCGGCGCCGATGTAGGCCAGTGTCAGTGGTAGGTCTTGCAACACCTGCTGCATGAGGATGTCCTTGGGGGGAGATGGGTTGGGAACCGTATTGTTACGTTAACATAACGATAGGTTGGTTTGTATAAATCGCGCTAGTGCGCGAGCCCCCTGCGTGTGTGAGGCTGCATACTCTCGGAGCAACCCTCTCCATTTTCACGGTTATCACCGGCCTGCTGTGTGCTGGCGGCGGGAGGTGACGATTGAGGCGGTCGCTTTCGACGTCGTCGGATCCCGGTCACTTGCTGGATGTTCGCTGGGTGTGGCGACACGCCGAAGGGGTGTGTCCGAGAGGGCGAATTCTGCGTCTTCATCCCCAGGGCTGGGGGTAGAGAGCTGTCGACGACCGGCCGCGCCTGTGGTTAAGGGGTGCGAATAGATGTCGTACCCGTGCAGGACCATCGTTGTGCGGATTGCGGGGATGGGCTCGAGGACCTCCAACGAGGCGGCCACGGACTGTCTCCACCAGCCGTCCACAGTGAGACGAAGGTTTTCCACAGAGGGGAGGGGTGGTGTGCACAGGGCCACGTTAGACACAGCATCTTGGGGTGATGGACCCGGATCACCCCAAGGGGTAGTGTCTTGCTCCGCGGGGCCGTTCTGGCCTCCCGTGAATGACAAGCGTGTGGTGCCGCCGGCGCAGTCCCTGTTCGGGGATGGGCCGCAGTCACCGCCACCCGACCCTGAGGAAGAGACGGACATGGCGATCACCATCTACAGCAAGCCCAACTGCGTCCAGTGCACGGCCACCTACCGCGCCATGGACAAGGCCGGCCTGTCCTACGAGACGGTGGACATCTCCTTGGACGCTCAGGCCCTCGAGCAGGTCAAGTCCCTGGGGTACGCCCAGGCCCCCGTCGTCGTCGCCGGGGAGGACCACTGGTCCGGCTTCCGCCCGGACAAGATCAAGACTCTCGCCCTGGCCGTCGAGTCCGTCGCGGTCTGAGGCCGCGGGGGCGCGCCGTGAGTAGCGGGCCTCTGCTGGTCTACTTCTCCTCCACCTCGGAGAACACGCACCGATTCGTGGGCAAGCTCGGCTTCCCGACGGCGCGCATCCCCTTGAGGCGCACGGAGTCGCCGCTGACCGTGGATGAGGAGTACGTCCTGGTCGTGCCCACCTACGGTGGCGGCTCCGTTAAGGGGGCGGTGCCCAAGCAGGTCATCGCCTTCCTCAACAACCCGGACAACCGGGCCCTGTGCCGGGGCGTCATCGCCTCGGGCAACACCAACTTCGGCCAGGCCTACTGCCTGGCGGGTGACATCATCGCCAGCAAGCTGGGGGTGCCGTTCCTGTACCGCTACGAGTTGCTCGGCACCCCCACGGACGTCGCACGCGTCAAAGAAGGATTGGAAAACTTTTGGCAGACACGCTGACGGACACCGGCTCAGAGACCGTGTCCTCCCCGGAGCTGGACTACCACGCGCTCAACGCGAAGCTGAACCTCTACGACGCGGACGGCAGGATCCAGTTCGATGCCGACCACGAGGCGGCCCGGCAGTACTTCCTCCAGCACGTCAACCAGAACACGGTCTTCTTCCACGACCTGGAGGAGAAGCTCGAGTACCTGGTCGAGGAGGGCTACTACGAGGGCCACATCCTGGACAAGTACTCCCCGGAGTTCGTCAAGTCCGCCTTCAAAGCTGCCTACGCACACAAGTTCCGCTTCGAGACCTTCCTGGGAGCCTTCAAGTACTACACGTCCTACACGCTCAAGACCTTCGACGGGAAGCGCTACCTGGAGCGCTTCGAGGACCGTGTCACCATGGTGGCCCTCACACTGGCCGACGGCGACGAGCAGCTGGCCCTCGACCTCGTCGACGAGATGATGTCCGGCCGCTTCCAGCCGGCCACCCCCACCTTCCTCAACGAGGGCAAGGCTCAGCGCGGGGAACCCGTCTCCTGCTTCCTCGTGCGCATCGAGGACAACATGGAGTCGATCGCCCGCGGCATCAACTCCGCCCTCCAGCTGTCCAAGCGCGGCGGGGGAGTGGCCCTCCTGCTGAGCAACCTGCGGGAGATGGGCGCCCCCATCAAGCGCATCGAGAACCAGTCCAGCGGCGTCATCCCCGTCATGAAGTTGCTGGAGGACTCCTTCTCCTACGCCAACCAGCTCGGGGCCCGCCAGGGTGCAGGGGCCGTGTACCTGCACGCCCACCACCCCGACATCATGCGGTTCCTGGACACCAAGCGTGAGAACGCCGACGAGAAGATCCGCATCAAGACCCTCTCACTGGGCGTCGTCATCCCCGACATCACCTTCGAGCTGGCCCGCAACAACGAGGACATGTACCTCTTCAGCCCCTACGACGTCGAGCGCGTCTACGGCATGCCCTTCGCGGACATCAACGTCACTGAGAAGTACCGCGAGATGGTGGACGACGGGCGCATCAAGAAGAGGAAGATCAACGCCCGCACCTTCTTCCAGACTCTGGCCGAAATCCAGTTCGAGTCCGGCTACCCGTACGTCATGTTCGAGGACACGGTCAACAAGGCCAACCCCATCAAGGGCAAGGTCGTCATGTCCAACCTGTGCTCCGAGATCCTCCAGGTCTCCGAGCCCAGCGAGCTCAACGAGGACCTCACCTACGCCCACGTGGGCAAGGACATCTCCTGCAACCTGGGCAGCCTCAACATCGCCAAGACGATGGACTCCCCGGACTTCGCCCGCACGATCCGCACCGCTGTGCGCGGCCTGACCGCCGTCAGCGACCAGACCCACCTGCCCAGCGTGCCCTCCATCGACCGGGGCAACCATGAGTCGCACGCCATTGGCCTGGGGCAGATGAACCTCCACGGATTCCTGGCGCGCGAGCGCATCCACTACGGCTCCGAGGAGGGCCTGGACTTCACCAACGTCTACTTCGCCAGCGTCCTGTTCGCCGCCCTGACGGCGTCGAACGAGATGGCCGTGGAGCGCGGGGAGAGCTTCGTGGGCTTCGAGGACTCGACCTACGCCAGCGGCGAGTTCTTCGAGAAGTACGTGACCCAGGACTTCGTACCGGTCACCGAGCGCGTCAAGGAGATCTTCGCGGCCTCCAGCGTGCACGTTCCCACGCGTGAGGACTGGGCCGAACTGGCGGAGAAGATCAAGAAGGGCGGCCTGTACAACCGCAACCTGCAGGCCGTGCCGCCCACCGGCTCGATCTCCTACATCAACAACTCCACCTCCTCGATCCACCCGATCGTGGCCAAGGTGGAGATTCGCAAGGAGGGCAAGATTGGCCGCGTCTACTACCCGGCGCCCTTCATGACGAATGACAACCTCGAGTACTACCGGGACGCCTACGAGATCGGCCCGGAGAAGATCATCGACACCTACGCCGTGGCCACCCAGCACGTCGACCAGGGGCTGAGCCTCACGCTGTTCTTCCCGGACACGGCCACCACCCGCGACGTCAACCGAGCCCAGATCTACGCCTGGCGCAAGGGCATCAAGACCCTCTACTACATCCGCCTGCGTCAGGCTGCCCTGACCGGGACCGAGGTCGAGGGCTGCGTCTCCTGCATGCTGTGAGCCGGAGTTGGTGGACATCTTTAAGGAAGTGGAAAGGATCTTGAGTGGGCCGCGTTGCCTACGGGGATGAGAGTGTTCGCCGCTCTGGTGTCTCCGAGCCGGTGTATTTTCTAGCCACATATATTGCAGATGAAGATCAATCCGATCTTGCTGATGCGCTCTCTGTGTATGTGCGTCAAGGTGGAAAACTACATTGGAGAGATCATACTTCTCGTACGAAGCGAGTGGTCTGCAAGACCATCAGTGAATACAGTGCGAACTATCTTGTTGTTGCCGCTTCCCCCATTCCTGAGGGGAGGGATGAGGAGCGTGCTAGGCAGCAGGCGTTGCACTGTTTAAGCGTGATGCTTGAAGGGGATTTTGGCGTGGATTCACTTGTCCTCGAAAGAAGGCAGCGAACTCAGGATGAAAAGGACAAGAGGACGATTTCCTTGGCTCAGCGCAATAAGGTGTTGACGCCGGGGTTTCGTTTGACTCACAGGTTTGGTCATGAAGATAAGCGCCTATGGGTTCCTGATCAGGTGATCGGAGCGCTGGGCGATCATCGGGCTGGCTCAGATGCTGGCGATAACTGGAGCATGATCGCTGACCGCGTGCGGGTGGAGGAGATTGATCCCCGTAGGTAGCGCGAACGCCGGGCCCACATGACAACACGGGTGCACCGGCGCTTACTTCCACTCCGCGCCTTAACGCGGCGGCACATCCACTATACGCCAGCAATGCCGATATTACCAGCAATTACGACAATGCTGGCAACAGCGGCATGAGTCACACGTTCCCGACCTTCCTCGCGCCCCTGTCAGTCGACTGCAGGTGACGACTCCTCGGCACGACGGCGCAGCTCGCGCACGGTGGCATGCGGATCCTCTCCGGCCGGGAACCCGCGCAGGCGCCAGTACATGGCCAGCAGGGAACCGGTGATCGTGTGCCAGAAGGTCGCCACCGCGCAGGGTGCGGCCACCGCCGCGCTCAGGTACTGCAGGGCGAGCGTTGAACCGAGCCCGGCGTTCTGCAGGCCCACCTCGATACCGATCGTGCGGCGGTCGGCCCGCGAGACGCCGAAGGCTCGCGCCACGGCGTAGCCCAGGGCGTAGCCGGTCGCATTCTCCAAGGCGATTGCGGCGAACATGAGCGGCCCCGCGGTGGCAATGAGCGGCTGACTCTTGGAGGCCACGGCCGCCACCACCGCGGCGATCGCCACGACCGAGACCCACGGCATCGCCGGCTGGATCCGCGCCACCTGCCGGTGGAAGAAGACATTGCAGGCCAGGCCCGCACCCACCGGCAGCAGCACGATCTGCACGATCGACAGTGCCATCGACCCGGCCGGTACCTGCATGTAGGTCCCGGCCAGCCACAGGGTCAGCAGCGGGGTGACGATGGGGGCAAGCATCGTGGAGAAAGCGGTCATCGACACCGAAAGCGCCGTGTTGCCCTTGGCCAGGTAGCTGACCACGTTCGACGTCGTCCCTCCGGGCACGCAGCCGATGAGGATGATGCCCACCTTGAGCTCGGGGGACAGCGGCAGCAGGTTCGCCACGCTCCAACCCACCAGCGGCATGACCGCGTACTGGCTGAGCACACCCAGAATGACCGGCTTCGGGTGACGAGCGATCATCGTGAAGTCCGGGATGGACAGGGTCATTCCCATCCCCAGCATCGTGACGGCCAGCAACGGCGTCATGTAACCGGCCAACGGCACGAAGGTGGAGGGCGAGAAGAAGGCGGCGAGGAAGGCGCCGAACATGATGAGCGGGAAGACCGTCACCGCAATGCGGGCGCTGCGGTCCTGCCTCCTCTCGGAGGCCGCGTCGGTGTCAGCGCCTGTGTCAGGAGGGGGTGTCATGGGATGCCTCGGATCATCGATGGAGCGTCAGCGGGGATACGTGCGGGGACGATAGTCCGAGGAGTGAAACAATGCCGTCTCAGTCCATCGTGCGGACGCATCTGAGCCTCGAGTACTGAGGACTCGGGACGGGCCGCCGGCCGTGACCCGTGTCGGTGGCCCCGCGGGCTTGGTGAGGCCAGTGCAGGCCGGGGCTCTACTCGAGGTTGTCGTCGGCGTCGTCGGCACGGTTGACGACGCCGGACTCGGGTTCATCCTCGGGCTCGCGCCATACCTCGTCGCAGCGGTGGACGCTTGTGGCGATGAGGCGAGCATTGGGCAGATCCCACGGTGCGCACCCAGTGACCGGCCGCCAGTGGGTTCTTACCGAAGTCCTCGTGCCGGTTGATGAGCCGCGGCACGAGCACCTCCTCGGGCACGTCAATGTGGATGAGCAGGTCGATCCGCTCACGCGCCGCACCCCAACCGCGCGTCTCCAGCGCGAGGTAGTTGCCCTCAGTGACGACGACGCCGGTGCCGCTGACGATGCTCCCGGCCGCCACGGACTCGTGCATGTCGCGCCGGTAGACCGGAACGAGGACCTGGGGGGCGCCGTCGGCCCGCACCCGGTCCAGGGTCGTCAGGTAGCCCTCGACGTCGAATGTGTCAGGGGCGCCCTTGCGGTTGCGGCGCCCCAGCTCGTCCAGGACGGCGTTGGACAGGTGGAAGCCGTCCATGGCGACCAGCCCGGCGAAGACACCCGCCGCCTTCAGGCCGGTCTTCAGCTGCTCGGCAATCGTTGATTTTCCCGAACCGGGAGCCCCCACGAGCCCGACGACGAGGCGTTCAGGTGCGTCATCGGCCGCCAACCGCTGCGTGAGCTGGTCGACGAGGTTGCTGACCAGGGTGGGGATCTCGCCCACCCGAACCGCGGGACTCATGAATCTATTATCTCAGTCAACTAAGTGCCTGAGGGACAGGTGCGGCATCTGTATCCGTCGTGACGCCTGGAGTGGAGTAGTTGCCGGCTGGCTGGCGGAATCGTGGGCGATACTGCCGAGGGTCGGTTGTTGGCCACGGTCTCGAGGCCAGCGGCGGAATGGGCTGGGGTGCTCGCCGTTAATATTCCATTCCGCCCGCCCGTTTGATTAGCGATGAAGTCGTCATCATCGTCATCATTCCGAGGCGAAATGGCTGCCGATTCGTGACCGTCGCCTGAGATTTTCGCCATTGATACCAGTAAATATAGAACTTAAATTCGGCTCCGCATCAATTGAGTGCCGGACTTCTCCCGAAAGGTTTGCCGTGTCAAAGATCCCTGCCCCCAGAGCGCTCAGAGCGCCTGCGCGTGTCACAGGTGCTCTCCTCCTGCTCGTGGTGATGGTCGCTGCGATGCTGACGGTCCTGCCCATGCAGGCTCGAGCCGCCATCAACCCGAAGATCACTGTCTCCGACCTGTCACTGACCCCCTCCAACGCCACCGGCGAGGAGGACCCGAGCAAGACCGCGGTTCAGAGCGGTGACTACCTCAAGCTGAAGTTCAGCTGGGATGCCAGCAAGGCCCAGGCCAAGGGCGGGGACTCCTTCGAGATCGCACTGCCCGAGCAGGTCCGCAGCAAGGACAAGATCACTGAGCCGATGATGCTCAACCACGATGGCGTCAGCACGCAGGTGGGTGAGTGCTCGGTGGCCGAGCGTAAGATCACCTGCACCTTCAACAGTGAGCTCGACAAGATCGTCGCCCAGGGTTTCAAGGACCTGCGGGGTAACGGGACGTCACTGGTGGTGGCCAACGGGGCCTCGGATCTGCCCAACCTGTCGATCAAGGCCAACGGTGTCGACACTCCCGTGGCCGTTCCCGGCGGCAAGATCGGTGCGTACGTCGAAGGCCCCTACAAGCCGGAGAAGGTCACCAAGTGGGCCAGCGACCTGACCGCTGACTCCGACAAAATTGCCTGGCAGCTGATCTTCGGTCCTGACCAGATCAAGGCGGCTCTCGAGGAGAACGGTCAGTCGCTGACCGTGGATGGCAAGACCCGCTCGACCATCATGTTCACCGATGAGCTCGGCCCCGGACAGAAGTACGTCGCCGACAAGAGCAGGTGGAGGCTGGAGACCGGCACCTCCGAGGGTAAGGGTGCCAGCTCCGGGCAGCTCACGGACGCTTCCGGCGCCGACCAGAACACCGGCGCGGGCGACTTCGACCTCGACGTCACCTTCAACGGCGACGTCGCCTTCATCAAGGTGACCGGTCCCTTCGCGCCGCGCAGCAACTACATCGTCCGCTACGAGTCGACCCCCAACACCGACAACGGCAAGGTGCAGCCCGGTGTGCGGTACAAGAACGACGCCACCGCGCTGGGAACCAGTCTGCGGGGCTCCTACGCGGTGCACTACGCCTCATCCTTCTCCATTAACGTCGAGATGAAGCCCGGCTTCGGTGGATTCGAGATCACCAAGCTCCTCACCGGAACCGAGACCGGCAAGGTGCCGGCGGACACCACCTTCAAGGTCAGTGTCAACTACGACCTGCCCGGTGACGCGAAGGCAAGCGCCTACCCGGGCTGGAAGGCCCCGGGCACCCTCAACCAGGAGGGTACTGGTGGTGACCTCGAGATGACCCTCAACATCGGTGCGAAGACCGTGTTCAAGGAAATCTTCCCCACCGGAACGGTCCTCACGTTCAACGAGGACCCGACGAACGCCTCGGTCACTCCTGAAGGTGTCGTCTGGGGTAAGCCGGCCTTCATGGTGAACGGCCAGAGCACCAACACTGCGACCGTTGAGGAGCAGCAGCTCGAGACCGTGACGCTGAGCAACTCTGCTGACGCCGTGCCCGTGGATCACGGTGACTTCACGATCACGAAGGCCCTGGCCGGCGACGGCGACTTCAGCAACTCCACCTTCCTGTTCACCTACAGCTGCACTGACAACACCACGGGCTTCCTGATGGTGAAGGGCGGGAAGACCTCGGAGCACTCCGAGGAGGTCCAGGCGGGCTCGACCTGCACCGTCACCGAGATCACCGACTCCGCCTTCCGGGCGGGATACACGCTGACCGCCCCGGAGCCGCAGACCGTCGCCATCGTCAAGGATCAGACGGCCGAGGTGACGATGACCAACACCTACACGAAGGCCAAGGGCTCGTTCTCGGTGACCAACACAGTCAAGGGCGCCGAGGTCGGGGACAAGGAGTTCACCTTCACCTACACCTGCGACAACGGGCAGGAAGGCACCCTCAAGGCCAAGGCCAATGGCACGCCGGTCAACGGTCCGGAGCTGCCTGTGGGCACGGAGTGCACCATTGAACAGGACGTGAACACGGCTCAGGTCGATGGGTACTCCCTGAAGGCCCCCGCGTCTCAGAAGGTGCACATTGGCGAGAAGGTGCTGGACCTGAAGTTCGCCGGTATGTACACCTCTCTCGCCGTGCCGTCGCCGACGCCGAGCGCTGAGGCGACTGCGAAGCCTTCCGCCGAGCCGAGTGCTGCGCCGAGTGCCGCTCCGACTGACAAGCCGGCCGCTGACGCCAGCGCGGACCCGAGCGCCAAGCCCAGTGCTGAGGCGAGTGCGGACCCGGCTGACAAGCCCGCTGCTGACGCCAGCGCGGACCCGAGCGCCAAGCCCAGTGCTGAGGCGAGTGCGGACCCGGCTGACAAGCCGGCCGCTGACGCCAGCGCGGACCCGAGCGCCAAGCCCAGTGCTGAGGCGAGTGCGGACCCGGCTGACAAGCCCGCTGCTGACGCCAGCGCGGACCCGAGCGCCAAGCCCAGTGCTGAGGCGAGTGCGGACCCGGCTGACAAGCCGGCCGCTGACGCCAGCGCGGACCCGAGCGCCAAGCCCAGTGCTGAGGCGAGTGCGGACCCGGCTGACAAGCCCGCTGCTGACGCCAGCGCGGACCCGAGCGCCAAGCCCAGTGCTGACGCGAGCAGCTCTACCGCTGCGGGTGACTCGTCGTCGGCCGGTGCGCCTGCGCCGGGGACGCCCACCAACTCGGCGGCGCCGGCCCCGGCCGATGGGGCGCCCGGCGGTCCTGCGGGGGGCCCGCTGGCCAGCACCGGTGTCAGGATCGGCCTGCCTCTGGGCATCGCCGTGGTCGCCGTGATGGGAGGGGCTCTGCTGGTGAGTCGCCGCCGCGCCTGACGCCGGTCGCCAGCTCCCACCTCTCACAGGGATGGGTCCCCGGGCCCACCTGAGTTCTCCGCTCAGGTGGGCCCGAGCTCTGCGCTCCAGCAGCGGCACAGGCCGGACAGGGAATAATCCCCATCCCGTGCGCCGGGGGTGAGGTCCTACGGTGGCGCCATGGCTCATCGTCGACGCAGCATCATCCGGTTCCTGTTCATCGCGCTCTTCCTGGCGCGTTCGGGTGAGTCGGTCCGATTGTGACGGGGCTGGCGGGAGGAAAGGCCCTCCCGAGGCGCACGATTCTGGTCGGTGCCGGAGCGTTGGTGTTGCCGGCGATGTCGGGCTGCGGGTCGTTGGCTCCGGAGAATATCCAGGCTCGTCATCAAATCGAAAAAGTCCTTGAAGAGCTTCCCTGCCGTCAAGTCAGTAGATGTGGAGCTGGATTCAACTTTCACCGCAGGTGACTCCTGGTCGGTCCTGATCCTCCTTAACAAAAATCCTGGGCGAGAAGAAATTCTCACCGTCCCTTAAAGACGCTTATGATCGGGTTGTGCAGGTGGTGGGGAGGGCTTTTGCTAGCGTGACGGCATCATGGGTGCAGAATGGCGCCTCTGTGTCGTGGCCGATCTCAGCGAATGAGCCGAATGGGGCGGAACTCGATTATCTGAGAGAGCTGGCGAAGCCCGGCCGCGGCGCCATGAGTGCTGGGCGTGGTCGTATCTCGGTAACTCGAGGAGTGGTGAAGGAATTTCCGACTGACCTTATCATGACGCCACGATCCGGAGTGAGTGTGAGTGACAGCTTTGAGCTTGATGGTATGTCTATTCGGGTGGTTTCCGATACCGTTGACCTCAGTCCCATTCCTCTCCGTAAGGTTGTAGAAGCTATCGACTCTAAATATCGGGAGGGAGCTGTAGTTGAGCTCACAGACAATGATATCGTGAGTGGAAGCATATCGCTCGACGTTGCTGCTTTTGGAAAAGAGTCTGACGGGCTCGATGTCGCCGCGGCAGCGAAAGTCCTCAACGTTGTTTCAGGAAATCAGCTGCTTCAAGAGCTTGGCCTCACGACCGCATGGAACACGAGCGTTGCCAGCCGAGAAGGCGTGTTCTTCCATATGAAAGCGGGTGCCTTCGATGCCGGAGACCCACCTGAGGAGGGCGCGAAGATACTTGCCGCAGCACAGAAGTCGGCCTCCGCTTCGTCGTAATGGGAGCACGAATCTGATGGTTCCCTGTGACAGGAGAGTGCGCCAGGTGTTCTCGATGCAACGGAGTGACGTCTGATGAGTGTGCGACGTCGTCAGGTCCTGGCCGTAACGGCCGCATCCCTTGCTCTCGCAGTGGCCGGGTGCTCGCCCATGGCCATGGCGCGCAAGAGACGGAAGCGGAAGGTGCAGCAGTACCTCTCCGGGCTCGACGCCGTGGCATCCGCACGGGTGGAGGTGCACCCGGAGTTCTCAGAGCCGGATCGTTGGATTGTGGACGTGCGGCTCAAGGATGATCCGTCTGTGGGATCGGTGTCGTCAGTTGTGCGGGACGCCTACGCCGAGGTGCTGCGCCTGACCGGGGCCAGTGAGGTGAGGATGGTTGTCACCTGGGCCCAGGCTAAGGTCTCCGTCTTCTGCTACCTGCCGATGAAGGATGCCGATAAGGCTGCCTCCGCCACGGTGGAGGCGTTATCGCCCGGCATGGAGCGAGTCCAGATCGAGGAGGAAAGAATCTCCTTCGAGTACCGGACTACTGAGACCCTCCCGGATCATTTCATCCTGCCGCCCAGCTCTGCGGTGCTGCGCCTCGGCTCCCTGAGGGTCGAGCAGAGCATTCTGATTGGACGGTCTCACTGCTTCATCTCCCACGCCAAGGGTAAGGACCTCACATCTGTGCCGGTCAAGCGTGCACTGGAAACCATTCCCTCCGACAAGCGGTACGGAGCGGTCCTGAGCCTGGAGGCGGAGGATTATAACAGTCACCAGGCCCGTCTCATATTCAAGAAATGGGTCAATGACTGGCAGGATGAGGATGTTCAGGCCGACGCTGCGGTTCTTGCCACAGTCCTCGGTAACCAGGTGCTCCAGAGGGTGGAGCTGCTTACCTCGGTGGAAAGCAAGGTCCAGCCCAGAGTGGTTGGCTTTGACATGAAGTCCGGCACTGTGGTCGGCCAGGGAGATCCGCCTGAGAAGGGGGCGCCCATCCTTGCCGCGGCCCAGCAGCCGGACGCTTCGTCGTAAGGTATCTGCGAGAGGGCTTGCATCCTGGGGCGTGCCGACCGTTCTCCCCACCAGTGCCACTGACGACGGGCTGCACGCATCGAGACATCGATGCGTGCAGCCCGCTTTAAAGTGTTGTGCTCAGCGCTTGAAGTGCTCCTTGAGATCAGCGACTCGCTTGTCCCATGCTTCTTTGCGCTCTTCGCGGCGTTTGTCGCGAATGGTACGGCGTGCCTCGCGATCCGCTGCTTCTGCAGCTGCTTCGGCGGCCCTCGAGTTCGGCCAGCACCCTCGGAGACGGGGCGGCGGGCCACAGTTCCACCCAACTTCGTTGAGATGTTGTCAAGCACCTCGGGCGTCACCTCAGATACCTGGGCGAGGATGGCCGTTGTTCCGGGAGCGACGCGGGCGCTGAGGTCCCCGAGGACGGTCTCACGCTTGTCAGCATGGTCGATGTCGCTCAGGCTTCCGATAACGGAACCTGCACCCCATCCCAGGAGCATGCCGAGTGGGCCGCCGAGCAGACCGACAATCAGGCCGATGAGGCCCCCAGTTGCCGTGCCCTCGCCGATCGTCGCGTCCGATCCCTCCGCCAGGTGCAGGTGTCCGTCCTCCTCGCGTTCCGCGATGAGTGCTGAGACGACGTCGATCCTCCCTTCCGCGGAGGCTTGGCGGAGGTCACTGAGAACTTCGTACGCCTTGGAGGACTCGGTGAAGGTAATGACGACTACGCTCTGGTCAGTCAAAATGCTCTCCTTTTGTGGTGCAGTCTGATGTCGCCATCGTATCATGGCTCTTCGTGTTTGAGGGAGTTGTAGGTGGGGCTTGTCGGCTGGTTTAGGTGGTTGCTGTCAGGTGGTCTTTGAGGCGTCCGGTGTGGATGAGGCTGCGGATGGTGTAGCTGGTGAGGTTGCGGAAGTCCAGGGCGATGCCGCGTAGGTGCTCCAGGCGTCCGTTGATCGCCTGACGTGGGGTCGTTGGAGGTACGGGGTGGGCGAAGTAGGCCAGGACGTTCTGGCTGCGGCTGATCAGGGTTCTGGCCAGTGTCTGGATCTCCTCAAGCCCGTCGGGGACGGCCTGCCTCAGGGAGTCGATGAGCCGTTGCATCAGGTACTTTCCCAGACCCGCCTCCTCGGCGCGGTAGGCCTGGATGAGGCGCTGGTAGACGCCCCAGGAGGCCTGGACCGCAGCATGGCGATCATCAGCGAACAGGGTCTCGAGACGCCCGACCTGGGCATCGGTGAGCAGGCCGGCCCCGGTCAGCAGAGTGCGCCGGGCCCGGTAGAGCCGGTCACCCGCTCGGCCCCGCCGGCCCGTGATCGCCCGTTGGATGCGACGGCGGCACTGGTCGAGCTTGTCTCCTGCTAGGGACACGACGTGAAAGGGATCCATGACCGCCCGGGCCTGTGGGAGCTCCTCGCCGGCGGCGCTCTTGAACCCGGTGAAACCGCCCCGTGGCTACCACCTCGACCCGCCCACGCCAGGACTCGTCCCGAGCGGCGAGCCAGGTCTTGAGGACCTTCTTGGACCGGCCCGGGACCACGTCCACAAGCCGGGCCGGACCACTGCGGTCGCGCACGGGGGTCAGGTCGATGATGACGGTGACGTACCGGTCGCCTCGCCTGGTGTGGCGCCATACGTGCTCGTCGACGCCGAGAACCTCCACGCCATCGAAGCGGTGAGGATCGTCTAACAGCGTGGCCTGAGCGCTTGTCAGGATCGCGTTGTTGGCGGTGTGCCAGGAGATCCCCAGGGCGGCTGCCACCCGGGAGACCGACATGCACTCCAGGGCAAGGGCCCGCAGCCCCCACTCCACCGCCGAGCGGGTCAGCCGCGCCCTGGGCTCAGCCAAGCTGGAGGTGTCCTGTCTCCACACCCGGCGGCAGTGGGTGCAGGCGAAAGCGCCGCAGGCGTGCCAGCAGCTGCGTGGGTCTCCATCCCACCGGTACGTGGGCCAGGCGCCGGGCCACTGTCCCACGAGCCTGCCCCTGGGCGCCGCAGGCCCCGCAGAACGGGTCCTCAAACCCGATCGGCATACGGCACTCGATCACCGCGCGCTCCCGCCGTGAGGTGCTGGCCCACCGCGGTCAGCCCCAGGGCGTCCAGCCCCAGGAAGGTCGTCAGATCAGGGCCGGTGAAGGTAGTCTCAGGCACGTCGAGGTCTCTCGTGACGGTTGTGTAGCAGCTCCCATCATCGGGGACCTCGACCCTCACCCGGCGTAACGACGCGCCCCCGCCTACGCGCTTCAATAGACCCCGCCTACAACACCCCTCAAACACGAAGAGCCCGTATCATCCAAGTGGTTTGAATCTTGATGGCCCCGGCGCGGCGGGCACCACAGCCCTCTTCGGGCGGGCGTCACTGCCGGCCGGCGGTCTCATCGGTAGCATGAGGCCGGATCACCCAAACCTCGGGAGGAACTGATGCACGAGCCCATCAAGCTGGTCGACCGCGTCCAGGCCATCAACTGGAATCGCCTGACCGACGACAAGGACCTCGAGGTCTGGGACCGCCTCACCGGCAACTTCTGGCTGCCCGAGAAGGTGCCGCTGTCCAACGACGTGCAGTCCTGGGCCACCCTTAACGAGGCCGAGAAGAACATGACCACCCGCGTCTTCACCGGCCTGACCCTCCTGGACACGATCCAGGGAACGGTCGGCGCGGTCTCCCTCATCCCGGACGCCCGCACCCCTCACGAGGAGGCGGTGCTCACCAACATCGCCTTCATGGAGTCGGTCCACGCCCGCTCCTACTCCTCGATCTTCTCCACCCTCATCTCGACGGCGGAGATCGACGAGGCCTTCCGCTGGAGCGAGGAGAACGCGAACCTTCAGCGCAAGGCCCGCATCATCCTGGACTACTACCGCGGCGACGACCCCGAAGCGCAAGGTCGCCTCCACCATGCTGGAGTCCTTCCTCTTCTACTCCGGCTTCTACGCCCCCATGTACTGGTCCAGCCACGCCAAGCTGACCAACACCGCCGACCTCATCCGCCTCATCATCCGTGACGAGGCCGTCCACGGCTACTACATCGGCTACAAGTACCAGCTGGCCGTGCGCGAGTCCTCGCCCGAGCGTCAGGCCGAGCTCAGGACTACACCTTCGAGCTGCTCATGGAGCTCTACGACAACGAGAGCAGTACACCGAGGACCTCTACGACGAGCTCGGCCTGACCGAGGACGTCAAGAAGTTCCTGCGCTACAACGCCAACAAGGCCCTCATGAACCTGGGCTACGAGGCGCTGTTCCCGGCCGACGCCGTCGACGTCAACCCAGCGATCCTCGCCTCCCTGTCCCCAACGCCGACGAGAACCACGACTTCTTCTCCGGCTCGGGTTCCTCCTACGTCATGGGCACGGCCGAGGCCACCCAGGACGAGGACTGGGACTTCTGAGCGCAGGAGAGGGCGGGGCGACCGGTCGGCACGGTCTGACGGCACTTTAATGGTGCGTTCTGATGAGCGGAGGTCCGTGTGCCAGCCCTCGCAGAGCCCTCCTGCTCGTGTCCATTTCTGCTTCATCGACGCTGAGTCTGTTGATGTCCGAGCGGATGTCACTTCTGTAGCGAAGCAAGTCGTCGCACCGCTGGGGTTGTCGGGACTGGCCAGGATGCAGCGAGAAGCAGACGTTGTTGGTGCGATCCTCGGGCGTATGCGAGCGATGGCGCGAGGGCGTCTTCCTGAGGAGAATCCTCCTGCCCTGTCTCCAGTCGTCTCGCAGCCTGACCTCTTCGAGCTTCGCTGGAAGTTCGTCAAGGAGAAGAACGCCTTGGTGCGGGCGTATCACGGTGAGCCTGGTGACCCTGATGTCGTCGTCGTGTGCATCCACCGCAAGGAGACGGATGTGCCGGTTGTCAGGCAACGCGAGCTGCAGAACGCGATGATGGAGGAGGGGCAGCGACGCTTCACTGTGGGAGAGCAGTGCCGCTGGGGTCACACCAAGGCTTGCCCTCACTGCCTCGATCCGTGATAGATTTTTAGTCTATGACTTCGATCCGGTCGTCCCTCCAGGAGCAGGGGCTTCGATGAGTTGGTTGAGCACTCGGCGCGACTCACTCAAGCCGATGACGAGATGCGCTGGGCGCTCATCCAAGCCCGCAAGGAGGCTGGCCTCTCGCAGCGCGACGTTGCCGAGATGATGGGCGTCAAGCAGCCGACAGTTGCCGCCTTCGAGAGTCAAGATAACGATCCTCGGCTCTCCACCCTGCGTCGCTACGCGCTTGCTGTTGGAGCGAGCGTGGAGCATCGCGTCACAACCTGGGGGAGTACGACCTTCGAGTCGGAGAGTTGGACGCCCATTCAGACCCTTGGTAAAGGGTGGCCTATGGCGGTAGAGGCGAGCGCTGGCGATCCGCTTCTGATCCAAGCCGGGTGCACAGTTCCGCTTGTCGACGACTTTTCTGTGGCTGCATGAGTGCTGATCGGTGTTACGAGACTGCTCGAGACCTGCTCCCAGTTCTCGAGCTGAATCGTGTGACGCCCTACGAGGTTGCGGGTAGGCGCGTTTCCGCCCCCGAGGTCACCGAGATAACCAGTTCGATGGAGTCGATGATTGGTGGAGAGGAGGGGAAGTCCTTCGTCTTCAGGGTGCGGCAGCGGGTGAAGACCAGTGAGGCTGAGATTGCCGCTGACTTCGAAGCGGAGTACCGGTTCAGTGAGCCAGGTGGTCGGATCTCGGAGGAGGCTCAGGTCGAGTTCGCCGAGAAGGTGGCTTTCATGGCACTCGTTCCCTACCTCAGGGAGTCAGTCCATACGACTGCCATGCGTCTGGGTGTGCAGCCGCCTCTCCTGGGGATGGTGCGTCAAGGTGAGTTCCGGCTGCGTGCCGACGGCGATGCCGGCTCGAGTGCTGACGTTGAGAGTTGACTGAATCAGGGGCTCCCATCTCACGGTCGACGTCGAGTTCTGCGGACTGGGCTCGATAGCGTCGCGTCACGACTTTCGATTTCTTCTGGATACCTCCTATGAGGGTCGCCGTGTGCCGCAGGCGACCGGGCGGAGACGAGGGAGCGCTCCCCGGGTAGCCTCCCCCATGGCTGAGGGTTCGCGCCTGGCGCACACTTTCGTTGTCCCCAGCGTGCCAGAAAGGAATCCCATGCGCTCCTCCGTCAAAGCTCTCTCCGTCGTCGCCGCCCTCGCCATGGCCGTCGGACTGTCCGCCTGCGATGAGGAGGAGTCTCAGCCCCTCCTCCGGTGGCGCCTCCGCGTCCAGCTCCGCCAAGGCGGACTCGGACGAGTCGGATGCATCCCCTCCGATGACTCTCAGGAGGACAAGGACTCCAAAGGGCTCCAGGATGACAAGAAATCTCAGGACTCCCAAGGGCAAGAGTGGTGAGACCACCAAGTCCGGCTCCACCATTCAGAACATCCAGCCGGTGACCTTCAAGGACGAGGAGATCGGCCTCACCCAGACCTGCGACAAGGTGATCGAGGACTACGCCGCACCGAAGTACAAGGCAAGTCGTGATTCAGACACGGTCTACCTGCTTCACTGCACGCTCGACTTCAGTGGAGATATTGCTTTCAGCAACACGATCGTGGACTCCACCTCGCTCCAGGACAAAACGGAATCCAGGCACAAGGCGGATGAGTACGGGGCGCTGCTGGCCGACGACCTGAAGGATGACGGACTTGAGGTGTTCGACTCCGAGGACTCCGGATCCACGCATGTTGAGGGCTGGGTCTCCATGGCTACCGTCACGGAGTCGACCAAGCTGAAGCCCTTCTCCGAGGGCACCACCAGCATCGTCTACGACCGCGCAGCCGGAAAGGGCATCCAGTCCGGCAAGCAGTACGCGGCCTACTCCGACACCCAGGACCTCGTGCTCAAGTAGGGGCGGATCCGATTCTCTTCCCAGCGACCTCGGGCCTTCTGAGGACTGTTGTCGTCTCATTTCTCTGACGGAGTTGAGGGTAAGGGGGCTATGGTGCTTTTTCGCGGCGCTACGGCCCTTGCTCCGCGTCGAAGGAACGAAAAGGTACTGTCATGAAATCCACGATCAAGGCTGTCGCAGCGGTGGCCGCCCTGGCCCTGTCTCTTGGCCTGTCCGCCTGCGGAGACCAGGAAGCCGGGACGGACTCGGAGAAATCAAGCCGGGCAACGGCCTCGCGAGGCAGTGATGACACGTCCCCGAGGCCGAATCCGACGCGTCGGAGTCAGCCTCGAGTAAGGCATCGAGCAAGGAATCGTCTGCACCCACCGGCTCGGCGTCGAGCTCGAGCAGTGCGGAAAGCCTCCTCGCCTCAGGGTGGTGAGACGCTGCCCACCGGTGAGAAGGTGGAAGCATTGATCCCATCGTCATCAAGGACCAGGCGATCGGGCTGACCCAGACCTGCGACAAGATCGTCTACGACTACTCGGCCCCCACCTTCAAGGGGACGGAGAAGGGCAGCCAGGACAAGATCATCCTGCTTCACTGCAAGATGGAGTTCAGCGGAGAGGTCTCCTTCAGCGGCAAGGTCACCGCCTACCAGGAAATCCAGTCAAGGAGAAGGACTACCTCAACGCTGGAGTGGCGGTGACCTTGGTCGAGCAGGACCTCAAGGACGCCGGTCTCGAGCCAGTGGGGGCTGGCACGGCATCCACGGGCTCCAAGAGCGTTGACGGATGGGTCCCCTTCGTGGCCCAGCCGGTGCGGGGCAAGAACGACTACCTGACGCGCGACAACATGGTGTTCGTCTACAACCGTGAGGCAACGACCTTCGACGGCACCGGGAAGACCTACGAGGCCTACTCCGACCGGCACGATATCGTCATCAAGTAGCTCTCCGCTCGTCCGGCAACTCCAGGGCGACGCGGTTGTTCTGCGTCGTCGTGGACCGTCCGTCACCGGCGGCGGTCCACGACGCGCAGTCGGCTCCCGGCGCGCCTCGACTTCGGTAACGTGCTGTCATGACGTCATCCGAGGTGACTCGCCCCCGTCCGACGGCGCCGCCCGTCTACCGGGACGGCCCGTCCAAGATGTCGGAGGTCGATGCCCGCTCCTGGAGCATCGACGACATCCTCGACGCCGTCTTCTTCGCCATCGCCGCCGTCGCCACGCTGTGGCTGGCCTGGCTGCTCATCGGCTCAGGCTGGCACCTCGATCCGGTGCTCGTGGTCAACTCCCTGCTGTTCTGGGCGGTCCTGGCCTACCTCGCCCTGCCGCGGCTCCACCAGGTCCTCACCTGGCTCTACGTCCCCGACTATTTCATCGGCCGCACCCGCACCCCAGACGGGCTCCTGGGCGACCCCGTCAACCTCGCCGTCAAGGGCGACGAGGAGGACATTCACGAGGCGATGATCGCGGCCGGCTGGGTGCGCGCCGACCCCATCACCCTGCGCACCTCCTGGCGCATCATCGTCTCCTCGCTGCTGCGCCGCTCCTACCCGGCCGCCCCGGTCTCCAGCCTCATGCTCTTCGGGCGCAAGCAGAGCTTTGCCTACCAGAAGGAGGTCGAGGGCAACCCCGCCCAGCGCCACCACATCCGCTTCTGGTACTGCCCGCCGGGCTGGTCGCTGCCCGGCGGCGGACACGTGGACTGGCTGGCCGCCGCTACCTACGACCGCGCCGTCGGCCTGAGCGCCCTCACCCTCCAGGTCACCCACAAGATCGATGCCGACATCGACATCGAGCGCAACTACGTCGTCGACGACGTCCGCTGGGCCAACGAGGCCGCCGACCTGGAGATCTGGCCGGACTTCTTCGCCTCCTACCACGACAAGAACGGGGGAGGGGACCGGGTGGTCACCGACGGCGCCCTTCACGTGCTCGACCTTAACGAGGTGGTTCCCGGATCCGACGCCGGGCTCTCCCTGCGGCAGGCCCGCCTGGCCGACCACCAGGCCCGCCGCCGTCGCCCCAGCCAGCTCGTCATCGCCCTGGCGCTCATCGGGCTCGCGATGACGGTCGGATCCTGCGCGTGGCCCGCATCGACATCACCCAGGTGCTGAGGCCGCTCCGCTCCCGGAGGAGGACCCGGGGCGGTTACCGCCGTCGTCGCTCTCATCGCCACGGTCTCTGCCGGCCTGATGCTCCTCACCCGCCGCCCCTGGGGGTCGCAGCCTGGCGCGGGCACCCGCGCAGCCGCATCGCCCTCATGGCGACCCTCGTCCTGGGTGTCGCCACTGACGTAGTTCAGGTCTCCAGCCTCGGGGTTCGGCAGGCGACTCTCGGCCTGGTCGTCACCAGCGCGCTCAGGTCCTGGCCCTGCTGGCGTCTCGGCCCGGCAGGTCCGCGAGTGGGAGCACGCCCCGCAGGAGGAGCGGCTTGCCGACCGTGCGAACGCACGGGGCGACCGGGCGGCAATGAGCTGGGCTCATGAGCGAGTACCTGGCAGGACCGCAGGACAATGGCGCCGGCGACGCAGGGCCGGCGGCACGATCCGCCGGCACACCAGTCACGTCAGTCACGTCAGTCACGTCGACAGGTCCCGGCCCGTCGATGGCGACCGCGAGCACGTGCGCTTCGGCATCCCCTTCAATGGGGTCCTGCCCATCTGGCACGACGACGCCACCATCACCTGGCACCGGCCCGCTGACGACACCGACCTGTCCACCGTCCTGGGCATGGGGCTGGTGGAGTCGAGCCCGCCGCCCAGGCCCCGGCCGGGTGGCAGGGAGCGCGTCGAGACCGGCGTCCTGACCGACTCCGGCCGGCTCCTGCTGCTCAAAGCCGCCACGCCGTCGGGCCGCCGCGCCATCAACGACCCCGGCGAGGGAGCCCCCATCCCCCTGCAGGCGCCGCTGAGCTACGCGGAGGCCATGGAGGGGGTCTTCGACATCGTTGGCTTCGGCATCCACATCGGCCGCATCATGCTGCGCGCCGCCCGCGACAGCGGCATCATCGTGTTCACCCTGCGTGCGCCGCGCGACCCCGAGCCGCACCACATCCTGTCCGTGCCCGCGCAGGTCGACGACCACGGCGTCATGAGCTTCCACCTGGGGACGCTCCAGGAGATGGAGGGCGGCGCCTGGGACTCCGCCACCCACCAGGACGGCATGGCCCTGCTCGACCTCACCATCCCCTACTCCGACCTCGTGGCCGAGGCCGGACCCAACGGTGAGGAGGGGCTCGACGCCGACAGCGTCCTGGAGATGGCGCAGCCGGTCGTCCAGTGCATCCTCAAACCCGGCTACCCCTTCGCCCTGGGGGCCTCCATCCTCCTGCCGCAGGCCGGCTGAGCCGAGGGCGGGCCCGCGGGCCGGGCTGGATCGAAGCGGCGGCTGCGGTTCGCGCCGAGGACGTACTTTCCGATCGAGGACTGCGTTGTCCTCCAGGCCACTGCGCTCTCCCCGCAGTCATCTGGGGAAAAACGCAGTCCTGGTGCCGAAAGTAAGTCCTCGATGGGGCGGTGGCTCTCGCGGCGCGGGTGGCTGGGCCGACGGCGTGCTGCGCTCAGGCGGTCGGCGGGGCGGTCGAGCCGCGCACGAGGAGCTCGGTGGGGATGATGACGCTGCGTCCGCCGTCCCGGGTCCCGGAGCCGGCCTGCTCCAGCACCAGGCTCACCATCTCGCGGCCGTGCCTCCTGAAGTCCTGGCGCACGGTGGTCAACGGCGGGAAGCTGTACTCGCCCACGTCCAGGCCGTCGAAGCCGACCACTGAGACGTCAGTGGGAACCCGCCTGCCCTGCTCGTGCATGGCCCGGATGAGCCCCAGGGCCAGCTCGTCATTGGCGCAGAAGACGGCCGTCACCTCCGGGTCCGCGGCCAGGCGCAGGCCGGCCTCATAGCCCGCTGCTGCCTCCCAGCCGCCGGACACCGTCTCGGGGACGTCTCTGCCGGCCTCCCGCAGGGTCCTGGCCCAGGTGGCCTTGCGGATGAGGGCGGACTGGGAGTCCTCAGGCCCACACACGTGGTGGACGGTGCAGTGCCCCAATTCCAGAAAGGTGTGTGACGGCCTTACTTTACCCCGCCGACCTGGTCGGCGCTGGCCGAGGGTAGTAGTCCACGAGTGTGAGTCCGAGACGGCCACCGGCATTGAGGCGGCAGGGCCAGCTGCTCGCGCCCGCCCGCCCGGCCTGCACGACGACGAGCCCGTCGATGGCCTGGTGGGAGAGCCGGTAGACGGCCTCGCGCAGTTCCTCGGAGGCGGGGTGCTCCACCTGGATGAGGTTGACGGCGTAGCCGATGGCGGTGGCGGCCTCCAGCACGCCCGCGGTGGTCAGGGCCTCCCCGGTGCGTTGGATCTGCTGGGTCAGCACGCCGATCGTCTTGAAGGAGCCCCGACGCAGGGCCTGAGCGGCGCGGTTGGGGGAGTAGCCGAGCTGGTTCATCGCGCGCAGGACCCGTTCGCGGGTGTCAGGACGGACGTGCTCCGAGCCCGCCGCCACGCGGGAGACCGTCTGAGCGAGACTCCCGCCAGGCGGGCCACGTCGCTCATCGACGGCGCTCCCTGCGCCCCTCGGCTCTGCCCTGGCATGGCGAGAGGTTATCAGGAGTGTCAGGGACATCCACGTCCCGGCGGCTGGTGACGTTGCCATGGAACTCCGTCATGGGGGTGGTGAACCGAGAATATGTCGGTAGATACACCTAGCGAAGCAGGCTACCATCTAGTATGTTAACGTCACCACGCAGGCGTCGCACTGCTGCGCGTCCTCTGTTCCCGTCAACCCCCTTGGGAGCCGAACAATGATCGTTCCGAGACACTTCGAGGACCTCGACGTCCTCCATGAACACTGCTGCCGCCCCTGCCCTACTACGTGCCCCGCATCTCGTCCCCATCGCCACCAGCCCCTGGAGGCGGAGGACCCGACCGCTTCCATATGCTCAGCGGTCAGTGGGCCTTCCGCTACCTGCCCAGCATCCACGAGCTGACCGAGCCCTTCTGGGGAGCAGGACGCCCCCGTCGGCACGGCCGACGGCGACGAGCCCGGCCAGGCGGACCCCGCCCACCTCCCGGAGGCTTCACCATGATTCAGGTGCCCAGCACCTGGCAGCACCTGGGCATGACCACCACCAGTACACCAACGTCCGCTACCCCATCCCCTTCGATCCGCCCCTACGTCCCCAGGACAAACTCCCTGCGGCGCCTACATCCGCGACTTCGACTCACACCCCCGGACCCCGCCGCCCCAGCACCTACCTGACCTTCGAGGGCGTGGATTCCTGCTTCTACGTGTGGCTCAACGGCACCTACGCCGGCTACAGCCAGGTCTCCCCACGCCTCGCGGGAGTTCGACGTCACCGAGCTCCCTGCGCCCCGGCGCCAACCGCCCTGGCCGTCCTGGTGCTCGGCGGTGCGACGGCACCTACCCGGAGGACCAGGACAAGTTCCGCACCAGCGGCATCTTCCGCGACGTCTACCTCCTGAGCCGCGCGGCCGCAGTCCTGTTCGACTACGTCACCACCACCTCACTGGGTCAGGTCTCCGGCACCGGCCTCGACGCCGGCCCGGCCACCGCACTGGTCAGGATCCAGGGCGCCTACCGGGGCGGGCCTCGTCCCCACCCACGTCGAGCTCATCGACCACGACGGCGCCGTGGTGGCCGCCGAGAGCTGGAGCCTCGCTGGCGACGACGGCTACACCCACTGCGCCCGGCTCACCGTGGAGGCCCCTCACCTGTGGAGTGCCGAGGACCCTACCTCATACGCTGGTCATCACCACGCCCGGTGAGGTCATCACCGACCGGGTGGGCATCCGTGAGGTCGCGGTGAGCGACGCCGTCGTGCACCTCAACGGCCGGCCCATCACC